>Ga0335077_10000151_pt1 | contig 69689 bp, 69 predicted proteins | sample Lox_Sample_31_FD_207151 | JGI IMG/M metagenome (GOLD analysis project Ga0335077, IMG submission 207151) | Soil microbial communities from Loxahatchee National Wildlife Refuge, Florida, United States - Lox_Sample_3.1 | ecosystem: Environmental > Terrestrial > Soil > Wetlands | place: USA... | reverse complement strand
AACGCCGCGTCCAGCGGGCGATCAAAGGTTCGAGAGTGACCCAGCTCAACAGGAACAGCAGCAGCACGCCGCCGGCCACGCAGATTCCAAATACCAGCGAACGCCAGCGACCAGCTTGCGCCAGCCAGTCGGCAATCGCCATCATGGCCAGCCGCAGATTCAGACCAACGATGACGACGGCGGTAATCCACGCCAGGATCTGCACCCACGCACGATTCGCGAATTCTCCCATGCGCGCGCGGTCATTGGTGAAGTGGATGAGCGGGATAATGGCAAACGGCAATTGCAGGCTCAGAATGACCTGGCTGAGAATAATGAGCTCGAAGGTGGATTGTTCGCCGGAGAAATAAATCATCAGGGCGGCGGGCGTGATCGCCATGGCGCGCGTGATCAAGCGGCGCAGCCACGGCCGGATGCGAAAGTTGAGGAAGCCTTCGACCACCACCTGGCCGGCCAACGTTCCAGTCAGCGTGGAGGACTGCCCGGAGCACAGAAGCGCCACGGCGAACAGAATCCCGGCCAAGCTGGTGCCCAGCAACGGTACCAACAAAATGTATGCCTGTTGAATCTCGGTAACGGCGATCCCGCGCCGGAAAAACACGGCCGCAGCCATGATCAGAATGGCCGCATTCACCAGCAGTGCGCCATTCAGTGCCACCACTGAATCGACCAGGTTGTAGCGGCACGCAGTGCGCTTAGCACCGGTGCTGTGGCCGATGTGGCGGGTCTGCACCAGGGCGGAATGCAGATAGAGATTGTGCGGCATGACGGTGGCGCCCAGGATCCCGATGGCAATGTACAGGGTGTTGCGATTGAGACGCGGCACCAGGCCCGTCAACATGGCCGGCGCCGAGGGGCGGGCCCACAGGATTTCAATGAAGAAACAGCCCGCGATCACCGTAATCAAGGCCAGCACGAAGGCTTCGATGGTGCGAATGCCCACGCTTTGCAGCCACAGAATTAACAGGGTGTCGGCCGCGGTCAAGAGCACGCCGGCCAGAAGCGGGATATGGAACAACAGGTTCAATCCGATGGCTGCGCCCAGAACTTCAGCGAGATCGCAGGCGGCGATGGCGATTTCGCAGAGACCCCACAGAGCCACGTTGATGGAGCGAGGATAGGTCTCGCGGCAGGCCTGCGCCAGGTCGCGGCCGGAGACGATGCCGAGACGCGCGCTCAGCGTCTGCAGCAAAATGGCCATGGCATTCGACATGACCAGGACCCACAGCAGACGATAGCCGAAGCGCGCGCCGCCCTCCAGGTCGGTGGCCCAGTTGCCGGGGTCCATATACCCGACGCTGACGAGGTAGGCGGGCCCGGCAAATGCGAACAAGCGCCGCCAGAACGAGATTTGCGCAGTGCCTACGCTGCCATGGACTTCGGCCAGGGAACGGGCATCCTGACTGAGGGGTTGGGCGGGGATCATCCGAACTTAACTGTAGTTAAGTTCAACGCTACGAGTCAAGCGCAGTACGTTTGGCAGCGTGCGGTGCGGCCCCACTCCACGCAACACCGACGGCCAGAAACGCTAACAGAGTCAGCGCGCCGCCCATGTAGACCGACCGCGGCGCATAGCGCAGTGTGACCCGGCTTTGGCCCGCGGGCAGGGCGATTCCACGCAGGCCGGCATCCGCTCGATGAATGCGGGCCGGCTGACCATTGACGGCTGCATACCAGCCAGGGTAGACCATCTCGCTGATGACCAGCATGCCTTTGCTGGCCGTGACGACGTCCACTTCCATGTGATTGGGTTCGAACGCCAGGAACGTAACGCTTTCGGCCGCGCCCTGGAGGGGCGGCTCCAACGGCGCCAGATCGTCGAGCACAGCGGTTTGTGCGGGATCGAAGCCGGGAGATTCGATTTGCGCCAATGCACGTTCGGGAGACGGTTCGACGATGGCTGCATGCACCAGCCATGCTCGCGGTAAGGCGTTGGACTTCTCGTAGACCTTCCAGCCCGCGTCTTGATAGAGCGCACCGGGCTCGGCAGAGGCGGCGGGCGCCAGACGATAACGGACATTCAAGAGTTGGGGATGGACTCGCAGCCTGACAAAATCGATGGGCGCGGTGACTCCGGCAGCGCTAGTCGTCTGGATGGCGAACGAGTCGGCGATATTGGGCTTGGGGTCGGTGCCGACTTCGACCCGGAATAAACCCGGCCGCGACTGCAGAAACGCTACTGCGCCGCGGGTACTCAAGAGCCGGTCCAGATGGTTGACGCCGGTGCGCGAGAGGTCGAGCAGGTTGCGAGCGGTCCAATCGAAGGCGCTGAGATCGAATAGGACCAACGCCACGACCAGTAGCCGCGCGGCGCGGCCGGTGTTTCCGCGCGCGACGTATAGAAACAACGCGTACGACAGAAAAATCAGCAGAATGGAAAACGAGACCCAGAGGTTGAGTTCGGGCTTTCCATAAAGCGCGGGCACGAGAAAACCAGCCCCGCACGCGATGACGATTCCAGCCAGAATCCGGTTTAGGGTTGTGGAAGCGCGCAGGCGAAACGCGGGGGAAACGAGCGAGTCGAGTCCAAAGCCCACTAAGATGGCGGCGGCAAAATCGACGACGTAGAGGGCTCGGGCAGGTTCGCGCGCCATCCAGAGCCGCGGCACGATGGCATAGAGCACACCGTGGAGCAGCGAGAAGGCTCCGAGTGAATAGAGTAAGCCGGCGATGGCCAGGAGGGTCAGGTAGCGGACCCAGCGGTGGGTCCAGTTGCCGTTGATGCCCAGGACCGCGAGCAGGAGCGGGAAGACGCCCAGGTATGGATTGATCACTTCGCCGCTGCCGGCGACTCCATTGAATGCCTGAGGGATCAGCATCGCGACAAAGCCGTTTGGCCACAGAGCATCGGAAAGATCCTGGTACGGAATCGTTTCGGCCGCGGGCAAGGCCCCGGCTCTGCCGAGGAAGCGTATGGCTTGCTGACTGTACTCCATGGATGGCAACAGTTGCACGGCGCCTGCGGCGAAGCCCACGATCAGGAGGACCGCGGTGGCGAGCAATGCCCTGCGCCACGCCGCCCGCGATTCGCCCGCGAAGGCATGGTACGCTCCGGCCGAGAGGACCACCAGGACTTGCAGGATGACAACGTGCATGCCTCCGGCGAGAATGGATAGTCCCAACATCAGACCGGCAATCGCAGAGTGGAGAACGGCACGGCGCGTTTCGAGAGCCGAGATCGCGCGCAGGAAGAAGAGGAACAGAAGCGGCAGCCAGATCGAACTTTCGAACATGTGCGGCCACGGAACGCGGCCGACAAACCCTCCGAGCGAGAAACAGATGCCGGCCAGGAACGCCGCGAATCGGGTCAGCTTGAGTTCACGGGCGAGCGCGAACATGAAGCAAGCGCCCAGAAAGTGTGTGAAGGCAAACCAACAATGATACAGATTTGGCGAGAGCAGGCCGTGGCGGTTCAGAGGAAAGATCGCCAGCAGTAAATGCAACGGGTAGAACGCCGCGGTTTGCATTTCTCCGGCGAAACTATGGCCGGCCAGCGTGTATGGATCCCACAAGGGTAGCGTGCCGTGTCGGATACTCACGACCCAAAACCGGAGCCACGAATAAGATTGACTGACTCCTTCCGAATCTGTGAGCAGCGAGAATTGCCGGGTTAGAAGAATTCGCCAATAGAACACGACCGTCGCCAGTAGTAAGAGACCTAGCCACAGGATGGTGGGCCGCCGGGACAGGAACTGCTGCTTCCAAAAAGCAGCGAGTCGGGCCACCACCGGCGGGCGGCGCGAAGAGAGGGTCACTGTGGCTATGGGTCGCTCCTACTGGGAAGACTGGCGGAGCGGCGATTTCCCTACAGCGCAACGAGCGATTGGGCCTTGACCAGCCTCCCAAGCAGCAGAGTCACTTCTCCGGCTGCGCAGGATGAGCCGCCATTTGTTCTTCGAATCGTTCCAGCTGTGCGCGAGCCTCAGCAGTATGCCCCGCCTGAGGAGCCAGTTTCAGGTAGTCGCGCATCTCGCTGACAGCGCCACGATAGTCCTGCCGGTTCGCCAGGATGACGGCCAGCAGACGCGAGACCTCCGGAATTTGATGGCGTGTGTCGAGCTGTTGCGCGCGGCGGGCGCTGTCCTCCGCGGATTTCAATTCCTGCAGATTGAAGTGTGCGACCGCGTTGAAGAAGTAGGCTTGCGGGTAACTAAACGGATCGAGGCGAATCGCCTTTTCGCTGGTGTCGGCGGTTTCCTTCCATTGGCGCGCGCGCAGGTGCAACAAGGACAATTGCACGTAAGGAACCACATATTTCGCGTCGGCTTGAATGGCTTGCTCGAAGGCGTGGCGCGCCGCATCCTGGTCGCCCTTCTCTTCGGCAACGCCGCCCAACTGGGTCCAGGCGGCGGCATAGCGGGGGTACTGTTCCACGGCTTTTGCGAAACTCGCCCGCGCTTCGTCGAGCTTCTTCTTCTTGAGCAGATCGAGGCCTTTTTCATACGCCTGCCGCGCGCCCTTGGGAGCGGCCAACTCCGTGGCGCTGACCATGGTTCCTTCCGATGGGCCGTGGCGGTGCAGGAGAATGGTGCCGATGTTCGGGTCGTCCATCGCCTGCCGATTCATCAAGTTCACGGATTGCGATTGATAGCCGGCCAGTTGCGCGCGTAGTTCGCAGTTCATCCACGGGCTTATACCGGTTGGCGCGCCGAGCGTACTGCCAGCCGGGGCGTCCAACGGTTGGCCGGGTGACGAGCCGGGGCCGAAATCGTCTGTGTGTCCGGAAGTGGTGGCGTCCTGGAAAACGCCGTTGAAAGTAGAGCCGAGAGTGATCGAGAAATAACCCTCACCGTTGGTATAGCCTTCGATGTGAGGGCTGCCGCCGCACACGCGCTGAATGGCTACCGATTGCGGAGGGGGCGTGCCGTCGTCCAGCATAACGCGGCCGGTGATGAAAATCGGCTGGATCGGTCCTGGGGAGACGCCGTTTTGGGTACCTTGCGGAGCGGTCTGCCCGGGGGTGCCAGTGCCAGGCTGCGATGTTCCGCCGGAGGAGCCGGTGCCCGGATTGCCGCCAACGGGGGCTCCGCCGGAAGATCCGCCTCTCTGAGCGAAAGCGGGCGTGAAGAGGATCGCCGCGCTAACCAGTAACACCCGCCAGCGCAAGCCTGTAAGGGCCGACATAGGCAACCTTCCTTGTGCCTAATTATCCCACGCGGCCCAGCAGCGCATGCCCCTGCCCCACTCTGTGCGAGAATAACGGCAGTCTTCCGCCAGCCATGTTCTCGCTTGAAATCCGATGTGATCCGGAGGATCACGACCTGCTGATTGCGGAGCTTTGGGAGCAAGGTTGCGCGGGAATTTCGGAATTGAGCGATGGCTGTGTGCGTGTGTTCTTCGAAGATACGGCCGATCGCGCCGCTCTGGGCGGCCTCTATCCTGGCGCGGCCGTGCGTGCGGAAGAGCAGCGCGATTGGGTGGAGACCGCACGCAGCCTGCTCGAACCGATCAACGTGGGCGCGCGGTTTTTTCTAGTGCCCGAGTGGCGGGACGACGCCACACCGCCGGGCCGCTTTCGCATCCAAATCAATCCGGGCATGGCATTCGGAACAGGCGTGCACGAAACGACGCGGCTCTGTTTGGAAGCCCTGGAGGATTTTCTCGAGCCGGGCATGACGGTGCTCGATGTGGGCACGGGTTCGGGAATTCTGGCGGAGGCTTCACGGTTGCTGGGAGCGGGGAAGGTCTTTGCATGCGACATCGATCCGGTCGCGGTCGAGATTGCACGCAGCCGCTGCGGCCTGAGTTTCACGGGTTCGGTGGACGCGGCCGGCTCGGGCATTGCCGATGTGACGATTGCCAATATCAGCCCGGACGCCGTGATCCAGCTCGCACCCGACTTGCTGCGGTCGCTCAAGACTGGCGGTATTCTGCTGACCAGCGGTTTCGAGTCTCACGAGGTGGATGGGGTGAAGAGAGCACTGCCTGCAGTTCGCGAGATTCGCACAAAAGGGACCTGGGTGCTGGCCGTTATTCCCCGTAGCTGATTTCCGCGCGCCTTGCGGAAATCGCCGCGCAGGTGAGGACCGCAAGGGCCACCAGTAACAGCCCTGGAATGGCGAGCCAGGCCGGCGTGGGATCGGTATCGACGACCAGCAGAGAAAGCGGAGGCGGCACCGGAACCGACACCGGCGCAAGACTCTTCAGATAAAAGATCACGCTGATCTTTTTAAGGAGGCCGGGTAAGAACGGGTTCAGGTTCTCCCAAACCCACACAACTGCCGCCGGGATCATGGGATTGCGGATGAAGAGACCCGCCACCAGAAAGATTGCGCCGTAACCGACACACGCCAGGGCCGCGATCAGCGCGTATGATCCCATTTGTGAAAGGCCCGCGCCATGCGACAGGAACTCGGACCACGCGACGCCTTGGTGGCGTCCGAGCAGATAGAAGGATGCGATGACGCTGAGCACGAACAGAACCAGCGCGACCGAGATACCAGTGAGGTATTTGCCCAGGACGAGGAGTTCGCGCCGCATCGGCGTTAGGAAATAGTAGTGCAGCGTCTTCTCCAGCATTTCGACGCGAAACAGGTTCATAAAGACTCCCACGCAGCCGAAGAAGATTGCCAGGCGCAAGAAGTACAACTGGAACATGACGGCGAAGATTTCGGTATCCTGCGCGACGGTGTGGGCGCGGCGTCCCATGGCCTGCAGGCGCACTTCGATCAACGAATGCATGAGCGTCAGGCCGAGGGGCGCCAGCGCCAGCAAATACACCCACCAGCCACGGCGCGAGAAGAACGTCTTTTTGAGTTCGAGACGGATCACGGCTGCAACTTGCCGCAACGCCTGGTTCATACCGTCCCCCCTTCGCCGCCAATCAGGTATTGATACACGGAGTTCACGTCGTCATCGGCCGGCGTGACTGATTCCACTTCGAGGCCGGTTTCGAGAATCACGCGGTTCAGCAGCAGATAGAAGCTATCGGCATCGCGCGTGCGCAGCAGGACGCTTTTGCCATCGGGGTGAATCTTGGCTTCCACAACGTGATCCTGCTGGAACAGCTGCGCAGCGAGGCGGCTGGGCTGATCGCAGCGGATGAGGATCTGCATGGGCTGGTCCTTTACTTCGCTGCGCACGCCTTGAATCTGGCCCTCGGCGACTACGTACCCCTGGCTCAGCAGGATGACCTGGTCGGAGATGCGATCGACTTCGTGCAGGATATGGCTGGAGACGAGCACGTGGCGGCCTTCGGCGCCCCAATCGCGAAACAGCGCGATGGTTTCGGCGCGGGCCATGGGGTCGAGACCATTGAGCGGCTCATCGAGCACGATCACCTGCGGATCGTGAGCAATGGCTTGCGCGAGCTTGATGCGTTGACGCATGCCTTTGCTGTAGGCGGCCACGGGGCGGTGGGCGGAATCGGCCATGCTGACGATCTGCAAGGCAGCCCACGTGCGCCGTTCGCTTTCCGCATCGCTCATGCCACGAATGCGCAAGAACCAATAGAGGAATTGGTAGCCGGTGAGACCCCTGGGGAAATTGTCGAATTGGGCGCAGTAGCCGATGAGGCGGCAGAGTTCCTGCGGTCGATCGGGCGACACGCCGAGAACACGGATCTCGCCTTTCGAGACGCGCAGCAGGCCGGTCATCAGGTTCATGAGCGTGGTCTTGCCGGAACCGTTGGGACCGACCAGGCTGGTGATGCCGGGTGGGATGGACAAGTTCACGCGGTTGATGCCGAGGACTTCGCCGTAGAAGCGGGAGACATCGGAGAAGGTGATGAGGGCGTCACTCATTGCACCACCTCCGCCACGGTTACCCAGTTCTTCGCAGCTTCCACACTGTATTCACCCTGACGTGGCGCCGACGATCGTATTTTGTCGTCTGCGATTCCTGACCACGCCATGACAGGCCACAAAAACCGATGGCCTGTCCCACCAACGCGTTGTCCCAGGCAGAACAAGATGGGCACTTCGGCCGCGACATCAAAAACGTCGAACAACAGATCGAGTGCCTCAAGGTGTTTGGCGATTCGCTTCATCGCACTACCTCCGCGCCTCGGATTTTCAGCCGCAGCATCGATAAGAACACCAGACAGACCAGCCCCAGCATCAGCCAGCAGCACCACGCGGGAAGGTGCTGGCCGGGGGCCACACGGAAGAAGGCGCCGCCATTACTGGCCTGGTCGCCGCCGGTAAACAGGTTTACCCAGATCGTGCCGACGAGCGTGTTAATGCTGAGCAACGAACCCCACACCGTGTCTTCCATCTGATTGATGGCCCCGCCGAACCCGGATGCGACGAAGAACACGCCAAACACCAACGCGCCCGCGGCGGGCTTCCATTTCACCCACGCGGAAAGCGCCAACGCCAGCAGCGACAACACCAGAATCCAGATCCAGGCGCCGAGAAAAAGCCCCTTGGCAATCGAGAAGTGATGCGCCATCCAAGCGGGGCCTTCCAGATATCCTTCGAGGCCGAAAAGCAGGAGCCCCGGCACCCACGTCATCAGCGACATCAAAATCCAGAGCACGGAGAGTTTGCCGAGAATATATTCGGCGCGCGAGAACGGGCGCGCCAAATAGAGCGACAGCGCATTGTTGGTGAGATCGGGCGAAACTTGCCCGGGACCAATGAAGGCAGCCAGAAATAGAGCCAGCATGCCCTGCCATCCAAGAAACGACATGAAGAAGCCTTCGTCGATCGAGATCAGACGTGCGGCATTTTGCGCGTTCAGTAGCTTGAGCGCGTCGACGTTGTGCTCGACATAGATGATGATGGCGGCGATCAGCGGATACAGAAAACTGGCCAGGTAGAAAATGGTGAGGAATCGCGAGCGGTGGAGATCTTCGAACGCGTAGCGCGGAATCACCAGGAAGCGCTTCCACGAAGCCGTGAGCGTGCCTTCGTACGGCCGGTACGTTTTCTTATAAACGGCCATTGCTGTTCTCCATGGCTTTGAGGAAGATGTCTTCGAGCGAATCGCGCTTGTGGTTGAGGCGGCGGATCTGCACGTTCTGCTCGGCGGCCAGGGCGTACAGGCGGCGCACTTCGAGGCCTTCGGGCATCACCAGCTTGATGCGGCCCTGCGCGCCTTGCGCGGTCTCGCAGCCGAGCTTCTCCAGAGCTTCGAGGAAGCTGGCCGTGGGTACGCCGTCGGTGCGCGCTTCGAGCTCGAGGAAGCGACGATTGGAGCGGCGCTCTTCTTCCAGGTTGCAATAAGCGGCGATATTGCCGTCTTTCAGAATGAGCACCTGGTCGCAACACTCTTCGACGTCGCGCAGCAGGTGCGAGGAGAGAATCAGCGACAGATCGCCACGGTCGCGGATTTCCTGAATGAGTTGGATCATGCGGGTGCGGGCCGGCGGATCGAGGCCGTTGGTTGGCTCGTCGAGAAACAAAAGCCGCGGTCCGTGCGCGATGGCTTGCGCCAGTTTGGCCGCCTGTTTCATGCCGAGCGAATACGTTCCCAGCGCGCGATAGCGGACCTCGCCAAGCCCGACGTAGAAAAACGCCTCATGCGCGCGTTCGAGCGCCCGTTCGGGAGGGAGACCGGACAGCTCGGCCATCAGCCGCACGAATCGAACGCCGCTCATCGAAGCGATGAAGGCATCATTTTCCGGCATGTAGCCGATGAGCGAGCGCACGCGGCGAGCGTCGGTGCGGACGTCGTGGCCAAAAACCCGAGCGGTGCCTGCGGTGGGCTGGTGAAAGCCCAGCAGCGTGTTGAGCAAGGTGGATTTGCCGGCGCCGTTGGGACCGAGCAGGCCGATCGAGCGGCCTGTCAAAGAAGCTTTCAGCTTCTTCAGAATAAGCCGGCCGCCGAAGCAGACTTCGAGACCATCGAGCTCGATTACGGGATCCGTCATAGGTCAGGCGCGCCGCCCACACGAGTAGCACGGAATTCGAGCGCCGATCCTCACATTCTATCGAGACGGAACTTTGTTGTGGTTTGTTCCCAGGAGCTGCGCAAATGGTAATGCGCCGCCGGCGATGCCGGAAACACTGCCGCTCAGAAACGTGTTGAGCTTCATGCCGAGCAGATCGCCCGTACTGGCCAACGTAATGCGGTCGGAATCGGCATACGCGGCGATCAGCGATGGCTGCAGGTTTCCGAGAGAGGCCGCTTGACCACCGAACAGGCCTGCTATGGGCGCCAGCGTCGTGCCGAGGTTCTGGAACACCACCGCGGAGAAGTTAGTATGCGGATCGCGCGGCAGCATTCTGGTGAACGCGGGAGAATGCACAATCCCGGTGCCATTGGTCTTGCTTTCCAAGGCGCGGACGAGCAGCGCGCGGGTGGGCGCCGCGATCAGATAGCCGCTGGCAAAAGTGTAGTGCGCTTCCGTGAGCGGGCCGGTATCGGCGCCGGCCAGCGTGTAGTAGGTACGGCCGTCTACGGTCTCTTGCCCGGTGAGCGGCGGCTTACGCCCATGAGCCGCGGCATCGCGGCTATACTCCGCTACAAATTTTCCCAGCGCCGCCTGAAAGCGGGCGGGGTCGTAGACTTCAGCCACGAGTTTCCAGGAGGGGACCGGGAACGGCGGTCCATCGAGCGCAATCGCGAACTCACCGCCGAGCGTGGAGGCTGCTTCTTTCAAGAGATCGAAGCCCGGTTGCGGAAGCGCGACTTCCGGCTGGCGATCCAGAATTTCCGCCGGGCTGGTGACGGCGAAGGCGGAAACGAAGGTGGCATCGGCCGTGACATAGTCCAGCGCGCCCATGGGCGATGGCGGCGCAAGCCACGCCGCGACGCCCTTCCGAGCGCCGTCGAAGGTTACCGCCGCACGCGTTTCCACATGGTGGTCGATGTCCGTTTGTTCCGCAATCAGATAGCGGATTCCTTCAGGCGGATGGGGCCCCATGCGCGAGAGGTCGGCGCACAACAGGACGCCCGTGCCCTGCTGGTAGGCTTCCATAATTCGCGCATAGAACGGAGTCTTTTGAAGACCGGAGTCGAGGAGTGTGGCGAGCGCCTGGTTGCGTGCGCCGAACACCACGACCGCTCCGCGCGTCTCCACCGCCATCGGCAGGCCCAGCTTCTTCAGAAATTCGGGAAAGCCTTCGCGCTTCACCTCCGCCAGGAACATCGGGCCATTGGTCTCCGGAGTGGCGAAGATGACGATCTCATCGCCGAGATACTCGTTGGCGGCTCGCAGCTTTTCAAGCACCAATTGCGCGCCGGCTCCGGGCCCGGAGAGCCATGCCCCCAACTCCGGACTATCAGCGGCCTGCTTGCGGAAGACCTCCTCGGCATTTCCCAGATACCCGGCCAGGTTGGGGATACTGGCAAAGAAGAGCGTTGTGGCGGGCAACAAACCCGCCAGGCGGCTGGAGTACCGCACCTGCGGCATCTGGAGCCGATCGAGGTTGGTGCGCAGCAGCGCCAACTGATGCTGCAACGCTTCGTTGCGGCTCCACGAAAGGTCTTGCCGGATCGGCACGGCTTCGAGGCGATCGCCGGTGAACGCCTGCTCACCCGGATGCAGCACCTGCTCCCGATTGTCGTGCGACAGATGTACTTCGCCTTCCATGACCGACACGCGTGAGCCGGGAATGCCGCTGCTGACGCTGAAGACGGTTCCGGTGACCGCCACCCGGCAATCGGCCGTGGCGACGTAGAGGTGGCCGGAGCGCCGCTTGGCGGCCTGGACGATGATGCTGCCATGGTCCAGGTGAACCGTGAGATCGCCGCCGTTTTGCGCCGTGGAAAAATCGGAGCGATCGCGCATTTCCACCTTGGAGCCATCGGCGAGCGCCAGCATGGCGCCGGAATCGCGCGCGGTGCGGACTTCGATGCCGTCGCGGAGAACTTCGCCCGCGGCCATCACGCGGAGGCCCGCGGGCGAGACTTCATAGAGCGTTCCATTCACCGATTGGACGATGGCGCGTCCGGAACCGCGGCCGAATTGGGTGATCGAAAACCAAACCACTAATCCGCCTACGGCCATCACACCGGCGGCCACGGCCCATCGCATGGGATGATTCGCGCGCGCCGGCTTCCGAACCGGTATGGGCACCACCTTGCCTTCGGCAACGTTGCGGCAAGCCACGCACTCGCGCAGGTGATCCTGCACCAGCAGAGAGCGCGCTTCGGGCAGACGGCCGGCGCGAAAATCCGGCAGCAGAGCCTGGAAATCGGCGCAGGTGCGCAGACGCTCGGGGGCATGCGACAAACGCGCCCAGACACGCCGCGCCGCGTCTTCTACGACGGCCGCGGGAATCTCCTCGCCGCGAATCTCGGAAACAGCCTGCTCCAGGGCGGGGTCCATGTTAGGGTTGTCGGAGTTCATGCTACGCCTCCCACATACGATCGAAACTCTTTCTCCAATTTGTCCCGCGTGCGCGACAACGTAACCGCCACGGTGCCCGGTGTGGTATCGAGGATGCGCGCGATCTCGGGATTGTCTTTTCCTTCGAAGAACCGCAGGATAAACATCTGCGCGATCCGAGGGTTCAATCGCGCTAGCGCGCCGCGCAACCACTCGCGGATCTCGCCGGATGTCTGCGCACGATCTGGCTGCCGGTGCGCGGATTCGGCCAGTACCGGCTCCCACTCATCCAAGGGCACCTGACGGACGTGGTGGCGCGCCCGCACCAGATCGAGGGCCGCGTTCACCGCAGCCCTGTGCAAGAAACTCGACATGTTCTCGACCGGCTCGGCCTTCGGGCCGCGCTTCATCATGCGCAGGAACACCGTCTGCAGCACATCCTCGGCATCCTGTGCATTGCCGGTGACGCGATACGCCGCACGAAACACGGCCGCGTGGTTCTCTTGAAAGATCTGTTCGAGGTCCGCCAGGGGTAATGGAGCCGGTTGCATCGGGGCTGCCAGTTGCGCTTCCATCCTATCAATCCGTCGGCGGGGACCCGTCTCTCAAAGGGGACTCCGATTTGCCGCCCCTGACGGATGAGACGCTAACGCGCCAGCGGAATTAGCAGTTACAAAAAAAGCCCCGCGCTAAGAAGCACAGGGCTTGGAAGTCTACTGCAATCTGTCTCGGAGGATGACAGACCGAGTTGATGTTAACATCTGGTTGCAGTCAAATCAACCCAAAATCAGCCCTTTCGTCCCTAAGAAATTGACGACCTGGTTATCGGAGTTCCTCCATAATCTCATCGAGGGCGGCGTGAGAAGGACGGACTATATTTTCGGGCAACGTGGCCAGCGGCTGGTCCACTAGATTCAGTACGTCTATGAAATTTGGTTTAGTAGTATTGACGTAAAGTACTCCGGTCAACACTTCACCCTTAGCTTCGGCCTCTTCAAGCGCAGCCAGTGCGGCTAGCCGGTTGGTCGGATCGTATTCGCGAGCCAACTTGCGGATCCTCAATTGCGAGCCGTCGTGGAGCGGGACAGACCGCACTTCGCCTTCCGCGATTTCCACCGAGATGTCTTCGAAGTACGGCACAAAATCGAGTTCGTGCAACGGCTCTTCGTGATCCTTCACGTAGGCATAGCTCTTGGTGGAACCATCGTGGTCGTTGAAGGTGACGCAGGGAGAAATGACGTCGATCACGGAAAGCCCATTGTGGGAGATGGCGGTCTTCAAGAGGCTCTGCAACTGTTTCTTGTCGCCGCTGAAAGAACGCGCCACGAAGGTGGCTCCCCACTTGAGCGCGAGGGCGCAACAATCGAAGGGCGGCAACTGATTGGGAGCGCCAGTCTTGAGCGTCGACCCCACATCGGCGGTGGCCGAGAACTGGCCCTTCGTCAATCCATATACGCCGTTATTTTCGATCACGTAGATCAGGGGCACGTTGCGCCGGACCATGTGCATGAACTGCCCGAGACCAATCGAAGCCGTGTCGCCATCGCCAGTCACACCGAGACCGAGGAGGTTCCGATTGGCGAGCATGGCGCCCGTGGCCACCGCCGGCATCCGCCCATGAACGCTATTAAACCCGTGCGATTGTCCCAGGAAATACGCCGGCGACTTGGAGGAGCAGCCGATGCCGGAGAACTTCGCGACGCTCCACGGCTCAATGCCGAGCTCGTAAAAGCACTCGACGACGCGTTCGGAAATTGCGTTATGGCCGCAGCCTGCGCACAGAGTGGTCTTGCTACCTTTGTAATTCAGTACTTCCAGCCCGATCCGGTTGACCTTTTTCGACGCGGGCGTAATCGTCGTACTCATTTTCTCTCCTGTCTGACCACTTCATCGGTGACGGTGCGGGCATCGAGCGGCATGCCGCCGAAATAACGCACGCTGCGCAGCTTGGCAATCAGCTCCGGCTCGTACTCCAGGCGCATCAGTGCCAGCAATTGCGCGTCGCGGTTCTGGTCCACCACATAGACGCGTTCGTGCCGCCGGATAAAGTCTTCCAGCTCCGCCGTGAACGGATAGGCGCGCAGCCGCAAGTAGCTGGTTTCGATGCCGTACTCGTGGCGTAGCTGGTCCGAGCTTTCGCGCACGGCGTAGTCCGAAGTGCCTACTGCAACAAAGCCGATTCGGGCGCGCTCGTTGATCCGCGCCACAGGCGCGGGCACGTGGCGGCGCATGTTCTCGAACTTGTGGGCCAGCCGCTCCATGTTGTGGATGTAATCGTCTTCGCGCTCGGTGTACTGAGCCTTCTCGTTGTGGCCACTGCCTCGCGTGAAGTACGCGGCCGCCTGGTGTTTGGTTCCCGGCAGCGTGCGGTACCCGATGCCATCGCCATCCACGTCTTTGTAGCGGGCGAAGCTGCCGAGCTTGTCGAGGTCTTCCGCGCTCAGCACCTTCCCTCGCCGGATCGGCTTATCCGGATACGGAAACGGATCGGCCATCCAGGAATTCATTCCCAAGTCGAGGTCGCTCATGACAAACAGGGGAGTCTGAAATTGTTCCGCGAAGTCGAAGGCTTCGATAGTCATCGAAAAACATTCTTCCGGCGAAGCTGGGAAGAACATCGGATGGCGTGTATCGCCGTGCGACAAAATCGCGTTCTTGAGGATGTCGCCTTGCGCGGTGCGCGTGGGCAGCCCGGTCGAAGGGCCGACGCGCTCGATATCGAAAACCACCACCGGCAGCTCGGCGTAGTAGCCCAAGCCGATGAACTCCGACATCAGCGAGATGCCCGGACCGGCCGTTGCCGTCATCGCGCGCGCTCCCGCCCAGCCGGCGCTGAGCGCCATGCCGATGGACGCCAGCTCATCTTCCGCCTGCACGATGGCGTAGGTCGCCTTACCGGTCGCGGGATCGTGCCGATAACGCCTGGCGTATGCGATTAGCGATTCGACCAACGACGACGAGGGCGTGATGGGATACCACGTAACCACCGTCACGCCGGCGAACATGGCCCCCAACGCGCACGCCGAGTTGCCATCGATGATCACTTTGCCGGCGGTTTTATTCATCCGCTCGGCGCGGTAGGGATCAGTCTTGGTGAGCGTCTGCGCGGCCCAATCGTAGCCGGCCTGTGCGGCTCCCCAATTCAGCTCCGCAGCCTTGGCTTTGCGCTTGCCGAATTGCTTGACCAGCGCCTTGTAGATCTCCGGCATTTCGAGCGAGAGCAGCCAGGCCACCACGCCGTCGTAGATCATGTTGCGCACGAGCTTGCGCAGCTTGGCGTCGGGGCAAACGGGCGCCACCAGCTTGTCGAACGGCACCGGATAAAAGTGCAGATCGCTGCGCAGGTTGCGCAATTGCAGCGGTTCGTCGTAAACCACGGCGGCGCCCGGCTCCAGGTTCAGCACATCTTCGCGAGCCGTTTCCGGGTTCATGGCCACCAGGAAATCGACTTCCTTGCGGCGGCCGACGTACCCATGGCGGCTGGCGCGAATCGTGAACCACGTAGGCAGCCCGGCGATATTCGAGGGGAACATGTTTTTCCCGGAAACCGGAATGCCCATTTGAAAAATGGTGCGCATGAGAACGGTGTTGGCAGTCTGGCTGCCCGATCCATTCACTGTCGCAACTTGAATACTGAAATCGTTGGTTTTAGGCTGTCCGGATGCGTCTGAAGAAGGCGCAAGCGGCGAGACCTCTAATGTGGACACCGAATCGAATCCCTTTGGTGGGGAAGTACCCTAATCAATTATAGTGCAGGAGTTTGCACCCGTGCGCGGCAAATGTCAGGGCACACGAACACACGAACTTCGTGTTACACTGACTTCGTGTTGAAGAACATGACCATCACCGTGACCGAGGAAGCGGCGCGGTGGGCACGAAAACAGGCCGCTGAGAAAAACACGTCCGTGTCCAAGCTGGTGGGCCGGATGCTGGAAGACGAGATGCGGCGGACCGATGCGTATTGGCAGGCCTACGAAAGAGTCAAGAAAATCAAGCCGATTAAGGGCGTGGATGCCTCGAAACGGCTGAAGCGAGAGGAACTCTACGACCGCCACCGCTGATCTGTGGTTCGTCGATACGAACATTCTGCTCTACTCAGCAGACACGACCCATCCTTCCAAACAAGCTGCCGCGCAGCGCTGGCGCGATTTCTTGTGGGCACGTAGTGTAGGCCGTTTGAGTTGGCAAGTATTAAACGAGTTCTATGCGAACGCCATCGGCAGAGTTGGCATCCCGCCAGCAGTTGCGCGTGCCATGGTGGAATCGTATTCGCAATGGCCGGTCTCATCGTTCAACATGACGCTGATCCGTCGCGCGTGGCATTGGACCGATCACGCCCAGATCAATTATTGGGATGGCTTGATCCTTGCTGCCGCGGAGCAGTCCGGCTGCCGATGGTTATTGACCGAGGACTTCCAACACGGAAGGAAATACGGCGCCGTTCAAGTGGTAAACCCCTTCCGCTCGGAGCCGGACGGGCGATTCGCGAGTTAGCGGGCGGGCTCAGCCGGCTTCGCGAACCTGGCCGCATCAATGGACGCGTTCGGCTGCATTTCCGTTAGCTGAATAATCGACCGCCCGTCGAGCCAGGTCACGGTCCACTTAAAGGGCATCTTGACTCCCGCGACTTCACGGTAGTCGGCGTAGTCAATCTGTGTCGGGTTCAGTCCCACCGGCGAATCGGTATAGCGGATCAACCGCACCAACAGTCCCGATTCCTTGTCGAAGAATAGCCGCACCGGCGACCGCGTGGCGCTCCGGCCCTGAACCACTTCGACCGCGCGTTTATCAATGGTGTCCGGAACGCCCACGCGCCACTCGGTAAGCTCCTGCTTGAGTCCCGCCGGAAAGCATAGATCCGCGTCGAGCTTGGCAGCATCCAATTCTCCTCCGCTAAGCGCCAAGAGCGTCACGGGGCGATCCGTATGCGGCGCCGCGGTCCAACCGTTGCGGCCATCGTAAGTGGTGGTGGCGTCGCCGTTAGGCGTGTGCACGATGAACGTACGCTGCCCCGAGGCCTTGGCGAACAGTTCCGCAGGATACCGGTCGGTCTCTCCGTACGCCTGGCTGGTGCCCTTGGCGGCGAAGCTGGTAAGCGCCGCCAACCTCTGTGCGCCGCCCAGCGCCTGAATGTACTTGCCCAAAAGCTGATCGGCGGAGGGCGCCTTGGGAGCTTGTTCGGCAATCTCATCGGCTTCCTGCGGCAGTGGCGGCCCGTACAACTCCGCCAGGTTCGGAATCACTTTGGGCCGATCCAAACCGCGGTGGCAGGAGTAGCAGGTAACCACACGCCGTCCGCCGAAATAGCTTTTGTTGATGGCCGCCATCATGCCGATCATGCGGCGGGCAGTCTCCTTGTTGGCGTTATCGTCGGCATACTTGTCCCAGTTACCGCCGCTCTCTTCCACGTGGCAGTGCGTGCAGTTCTCCCCCAAAGATGCGGAGAAGAAGCCCATGGTGGCCATGAACTCGCTAACCGGGATGCCCTTGAGTACTCTGACGTTCTTGAAGGCCTGCTCCGACATCAGGGGCTTTGGTCCCTGTGTGGTCTGGGCGTGAGCAAACGGTGCGCCCAGCGGAAGCAGGCAGGCGACATAAAGCGATCGCCTGCCCCACGAGTATGGAAAGCTTGATTGCATGATGACTCCCGGTCCTCGGTAAGTATATCTATAATTGACTCAGAATCCAGCGACTCCTAGGAGGAACACGTGCACCACGTTTCAACAACTGCAGTTGTCGCCGCGTTTTTCAGCGTCGCCACACTCAACGCTCAAAGCAATCCCTTCAGCACGGACGCTCGTCAGACCTACGCCATGATCAAGACCAGCCTGCTAAAGGCGGCAGAAAAGATGCCGGAAGAGAATTACTCTTTCCGCACGACGCCTCAGGTCCGAACGTTCGGCGAGATGATCGCCCACGTCGCCGATGCCGGCCTGCTGATGTGCGCCACCGTCAAAGGCGAGAAGGTCACAGCAAATGCACGCTCCAAAACCTCGAAGGCCGACCTGGTGGCAGCGCTGAAGGCATCCTTCGATTACTGCGATCCTGTTTATGCTTCGATGACGGATGCCGCCGGTGCCGCGCAGATCAAGTGGTTCCGCTGGGATATGAGCAAGCTGGGGATGCTGAACTGGAATATCTCGCACGACAACGAGATGTACGGCATCATCGGCGCGTTCCTGCGCATCAAGGGGCTGGTGCCGCCATCGAGCGAAGGTCAGCCGTAAGGCCGGGATCAGAAGTGGCGCAGGCCATCGTTCCTCAGTGGCCTGCGAAAGATGGCAGACGACAGAAAGCGATCGTCTGCCCTACTGCTCGTGCACATCCTCTAAATACGTGTACCCGTGCAGCCCCTCTTCAAAGAACTTGAGCAGCGCGCCGCTCTCTTCGTACGTCAGCCGGGATTCGCGCAGCGCGGTTTCCACATCTTTCCGCAGTTTCGACACTAGCGAGTCCGACGAGAATTGCACATAGTTCAACACCTCGCGGACCGTGTCGCCTTTAATCACCGAATCGAGCAGCACTTCGCCGGTAGGGCCGAGACGCACGTGGACGGCGTTGGTATCGCCAAACAGGTTGTGCAGATCACCCAGGATCTCCTGATACGCTCCCAGCAGGAACGCGCCCAGATAGTAATTGCCCCCGCTGAACGGATGGAGCGACAGCGTCTTCTTCACGTCGCGGCGGTCGATGAACGCATCCACTTTTCCGTCCGAGTCGCAGGTGATGTCGCCCAGCACGGCATGGCGCGTAGGCTCTTCTTCCAGGCGGTGAATCGGCATCACCGGGAACAGTTGTTTGATCGCCCAACTGTCGGGCATGCTCTGGAAGAGCGAGAAGTTGCAGAAGTAGGTATCCGAGAGCATGGCCTCGATCCCTTCCAGTTCCTCGGGGAAGTAGTCGAGCTCACGCGCCTGTTTCTGGATGCGCCGGGAAATCGCCCAATATAGATTCTCCGCGGTGCAGCGCTGTTCGAGCGAAAGATACCCGAGGCTGAACAGGTTGAGCGCCTGGTCGAGCGCCTGTTGCGCGTCGTGGTAGCTTTCGAGCAGATTTTTCGCGCTGAGCAGCCGGTACGTTTCCTGCAAGTCGATGAGCGGCTGCTCGGCATCGTTGGGCAGCTCGGCGGGCACTTCGGCGTCGCCCATCCCGGCCACGCCGAGAACATTGAACACCAGCACGCTGTGATACGCGGCGATCGCGCGGCCGCTCTCGGTAACGATCGTCGGATGCGGCACGCCCACTTCGTCGCAGACGTTTTGCACGTGATAAATCACGTCGTTGGCATATTCCTGAAGCGTGTAATTGACGCTCGATTCGAAATCGGTCTGCGAACCGTCATAGTCGATGCCGAGGCCGCCGCCGACATCCAGGTACGTCAGCCCCGCGCCGGCGCGGGCCAAATCGACGTACACGCGGACCGCTTCGTTTACCGCCGCCTTGATCTGGCGAATATTCGTAATCTGGCTGCCCAGGTGAAAGTGCAGCAGGTTCAGGCAATCGGCCATGCCCAGGTCTTTCAACTCCTGGAGCGCGCGCACCGCTTCGGTGGCGGAAAGGCCGAACTTCGAGCGGTAGCCGCCCGATGACTTCCAGCGGCCCGAGCCACGGCTGGCCAACTTCACGCGCAGCCCTATGCGCGGCCGCACGCCCACGCGCTGGCTGTACTTCAGGATCAGGTGCAGCTCGGTATATTTCTCGACCACCGGGATGATCTGCCGGCCCATCTTCTGCGCCAGCATGGCCATCTCGATGTATTCGTCGTCTTTGAAGCCGTTACAGATGATGGGCGTCTCATTGTCCGCGAGCGTCATCACGGCCATCAATTCCGGTTTGGAGCCGGCCTCCAGGCCGAAGCGGAAGGGCTTGCCGAATTCCAGAACCTCCTCCACCACCTGGCGCTGCTGGTTCACTTTGATGGGGTAGACGCAGCAGTACGAGCCCTGATAGCGGTGCTCGGCGATCGCGGTCTCAAACGCGCTGTGGATCTCGCCCAGCCGGTGCTTCAGGATATCGGCAAAACGGATCAGGATCGGCAGGTCGATGCCGCGCAGCACCAGCGTGTCCACGAGTTCTTTCAGGTCGATCGCGCGGGCCGGGTCTTTCTCCGGATGGACGCGCACGTGGCCGGTGTCGCCCACCGAGAAGTAACCCTTCCCCCAACTGGCGACGTCGTACAAGTCGCTGGCGATCTGGGGCGTCCAGCGCTCGGTCGGCTCCACCACCAGGGAGCCCTTGCGGCCATTTCTCTCCAACTGCGCGATCTCCTTAATCCACCAGTGTCCTTCGAAAGCGGCAGTCTGGCAAGAACAATCGAGTTACAGCAGTGAGTTTGGAGCTACTACCGTTCGGCAGAGGTATAATCCCCGTACCTGCTGGCGGAGGTCGCGATGCATTTCGAAAAATATTCCGGGTGCGCGGTGGTCTTGTTTCTGTTGTGCTCGTCAATCCATGCGCAGTGGCTGAATATGCCATCAAAAGCCACGCCCCGAACCAAGGATGGCAAACCGAACATGGCCGCGCCGGCGCCGCGAAAACCGCATGGTAAGCCGGATCTATCGGGAATCTGGGGCACCGAATCGCCCAAATATCTGGCCAATATCGCGGCGGATTTCAAGCCGGGCGAACTGCCAATTCAGCCTTGGGCCCAAGCGCTCACGGACGAGCGAAAAACCGGCGCCCATGCCGGTGAGGAGTCCAACGCCAACTGCCAGCCACAGGGCGTGCCACGTATCAATGCGACCCCCAATCCATTCAAAATCATCCAGGACCCGGATCTGGTCGTGATCCTCTATGAGGCATTCGGCCAGTTCCGGCAGATCTTCATCGACGGCCGGGAGCTACCGAAGGACCCCAACCCCACTTGGCTCGGTTACTCCGTTGGGAAATGGGAGGGCGACACGCTAGTGGTTCGTTCCACTGGCTTCAATGGCAAAACCTGGCTCGATCAAATGGGCCATCCCACCACCGATGCCCTGCAAGTCACCGAGCGTTTCCGGCGAAAGGACTTCGGCCATCTCGAAATTCAGACCACGGTCGATGACCCCAAGGCCTATACCAAGCCCTGGACGGTGACTGAGCGGCTGCAGTTGCTGGCCGACACCGAGCTACTGGAATTCGTTTGCAACGAGAACGAGAGAGACCTAAAGCACCTGGGAAAGAAATAGGTGGTGCAGGCTATCGCTTTTTGTGACCTGCGGTCGGCAGACGACACAAACCGATCGTCTGCCCTACTTAGCTGCGCTACTCCGCCAGTGCCTGCTCAAAATCGGCCAGCAGATCCCGCCAATCTTCGATGCCGACGGAGATCCGCACCAGGCCGTCCGTGACGCCGGATTCCGCTAGCTCCTCAGGGGACATGCCGGAATGCGTGGTCGTCTTTGGGTGACAGGTCAGGGTTTCCACGCCGCCCAGCGACACCGCATTGCGGGCAATCCGCACCCGGCGGAGGAAATCGAATGCGGCCTTCTTTCCGCCCTTGAACTCGATTGAGAACAGCGCTCCCGGATAGGCGCACTGTTTGCGGAAAATTCGAATCTGCTCCGGATCCTCGAAGAGCGTCGGGTAGATGACGCGGCTCAGTTCTTTGTGCCCGTGGAGCGCTTCCGCCAGACGCTGCCCATTCTTGCTCTGGCGATTCATCCGTAGCGCCACCGTGGGCAGACGCCCATCCAGCATCCAGCACTCATCCGGTTGCAAAATATTGCCGAACATCACGCGGCGGGCGCGCAGCATCTCGATGTGCTCGCGATTACGGGCGAGCGCGACGCCGGCGATCATGTCGCTAAACCCGGAGAGGAATTTGGTGGCGGAGTAGAGCACCAGATCGGCGCCGAGGTGCAGGGGGTGCTGGAAGGTCGGTCCCAAAAACGTGTTGTCCACCATGACCACTGGCTTGTCCGGATGCCTGGCTGCCGCATCGGCCACGCGCTCGATATCGGTCATCGTCAAGGTCGGATTGGCGGGTGTCTCGAGATAAACGATGCAGCAGTTCTTCGCGGATTTAATGGCATGTTCAATCGCTGGACCATCGCCGGATGGGACGGGAATCCCATTGACTCCAAACGGCTCGAGGAACTCATGAATCAAACCAGTGGTTCCACCATAGAGCGGGGTCGAATAAACGATCGTCCCGTGGGGCCGCGCGAACGTAAAGAAAGCGGTCATGATGGCGGCCATGCCGGAGTTGAAAACCGCGGCGTCGCGCGCGCCGGCTTCCAGCGGAACAATCTGATCTTCCAGAATCTCGGCGTTGGGATGGGAGATACGGGAGTAGATCAGGTCGGGACGTTCGCCCTCCTGGTGACGGATCTTTCCGTGCGCCATGGCAAACGCCCGCTCGGCCGCTTCCGGCGTGGCAAACACGTAGGTCGAACTGCGGAATACAGCCGGTCGCGCCGAACCGACTGAGAGGCTGGGATCGAACCCCCGGGTCAAGACCGCTGTGCGCGGATGAACATCGGTATGCGGATCGTCATGCTGCGCCATATGGGCTCCTAATTCGAGTGTAACTCGAAGCGGAGTTGGCAGTCCGATTTTATGCCGAAGCTACCATGGATCACTGGCTGATGCGACACAAGTCGCCCTGTGGGACAGGCCATCGCCTTTTGTGGCCTGTCTTGCTCACCAGGGCCGCAGACCGCGAAATGCGAAAGTCTGAGCGACTAAGCTCTAAATAAACGCCATAGTCTTGACGCCCGAGACGTCAAAACGCTTTCTGCATCGCAAGTTCTTACAAGCCACCTTGTCGTCCATCAGCACCATGTAGCTCTGCGCCTTTTGGAACTTGGCCCGGTCGCGTTCGTCGCCGCCTTGCGGGATACGGTCTTTTTTCTTGCGTACCATCCAGCGCAGTTCGTACGTGTCGGCGCCGTGGCAGAAGGGACAATTCAGGGTGACCGGCTTGGTGGTCTGCGATTCGCTATAAAAGGTTCGCTCATCCATGGCGCTACCGCTTCGCCATCGGGATCCAGGTCTGCCCGTCGGGATTGCCCTTGTACTCGGCGCGGGGGCGGATCAGGCGGTTGTTCCGATACTGCTCCAGCACGTGGGCGGTCCAGCCGGACATGCGGCTTACCGCGAAGATCGGCGTGAACAGGTCCACCGGAATCCCCAGGGAGTAATAAGTCGAGGCCGAATAGAAGTCCACGTTCGGATTCAAGCCCTTCACTTCCTTCACCGTCTCTTCCATTTTCTTCGACAGCCGATACAGCTTCTCGTGGCCGGTGCGCTTGCCCAGCTCTTCGGAGAGCACGCGCAGATGCGTCGCTCGTGGATCCTCAGTACGGTAGACGCGATGCCCGAACCCAGCAATCTTCACCTTCCGCGCCAGCGTATCCTTGACCCGCTCCACAGCGGAATCTTCGTCGTTGAGTTGCAGCAAAACCTTGATCACATCCTGATTGGCCCCGCCATGCAGTGGCCCCTTCAGTGCGCCAATGCCTGAGGTGATGGAGGAATAGATATCGGAAAGCGTCGCGGCCGTCACACGAGCGGCGAACGTCGAAGCGTTCAACTCGTGATCGGCGTGCAACGTCATGGCGACGTCAAACGCCCGCTCCATGACATCGTCCGGCCGTTTTCCGCTGAGCGTGTATAGAAAATTCGCCGAGAAGCCTAGCTTCGGATCGTCTTCGACGAGGTGCCTGCCGTTGCGAAGGCGGTCAAAGGTGGTCACGATGCTGGCCGTCTTCGACATGAGCCGTACGGCTTTGCGGTGGTTCGCCTCCGTGGACATGTCCGCCGCCTCGGCGTCGTAAAGGCTGAGCATCGACACCGCAGTGCGCAACATATCCATGGTGTTGGCTTTGGGAACACTCTTCACGAAGTCGACGACGGGCGCCGGCAAACCGCGTTCGGCAGCCAGCTCGTTCTTAAGGGAATCGAGCTCCGCCTGTTTGGGCAGCCATCCGTTCCAGAGGAGAAAAATGACCTCCTCGAAACTGGCGTTATCTGCCAGAGTATGGATGTTGTAGCCGCGATAGCTCAGGACACCCTGGTATCCGTCGATGTAGCAAATCTCAGATTCACCCGCGACTACGCCTTCCAAACCGCCTGCTATTGTCGTTCCCATTTCGATTCTCTCGCCTCAAAAAGAAGATTCCACCTCTAGGATCCCTCGGGAGGGATTGGCCGCCCGTGCAGACGGTAGCGGATATTCCGCCAAAAATCGTGAAGTCGATTGCCTTGCGGGCAGCGCTCGTAGGGCGGAAATCCCAGAATGCGGGTGCTCCGCTCGACCCAAAGTTTCTTATCTCCGGCCTTGCCGGCATCCACGTCCACGATCACGCCCGAGCCGCAGGACTCGCCGTCCAACACGTCGAAATCGTTGACGGGGCTCACGTCCGGCCCCCAATCCTTCATGAATTCGGTAAAGGGATAATCGCGGCACGGCTTCTCTGCCGTACAACCCCACAGCGCATACGCTGACTGGTAATTGCGCGCTTTCAGAAAATCGAAAAAGCGCTTGGCCTGGTGCTCTTCAGGGTAGTTATGAAAAATGGAGTAGACGAGACCCCCAACTACCAAAAGCGCCACCACGAGAAGCACGATCCGCTTGGTGATCTTCTCCCGCCGCTCCTCGCCTGCGCCGTATTTTTCAAGATAACCGGCCATCACCTTCTCGAGCGTGGATTACTTCGCGGGGTTCGCCTTGTCGTACGCGGCGATTACATCACTCGTAATATCGAGTGCCGGCTTGAAAAAGGCGGTGGCGGTGGAATCGACTACCACATCCAGGCCCTTTTCCTCGGCAACCATCTTCACCACGACACTCATCTTCTGGCTGCTCTTGGCCAGAATCTCATCCCGCTCTGCCGTCACGTCGGACTGCAAATCTTGCGCCATGCGGTCGTGGTCGCGCTGCTTGCGCTGACCTTGCGCTGTCAAGTCAGCCTGCTGTTGGGGGGTGAGCTTGCTGTTGGCGTTCTGCAACTGCTGAGAGATGCCGGCAATGTCCCTCTCGAGTGCTTCGATCTGGTCTTGCCGAGGCTTGTACTTGGCCGTCATATCGGCCGAGGCCTTCTTGATTTCGGCCGATTCCAGCACCGCCCGCTGGACACTCACGATGCCAACCTTCGTTTGGGCGGACGCAATTCCACAGAGCACGAGCAGGGCAAAGCCGGACGGAACCAGCCGCCCCATCCAAAGCGACATGAAGCAAACTCCTGATGGGTGTTTAATTTTTCAGTCTAGCACCTTACTCCAGCACTGCCAGGATCTCGTCTTCGCGCAGGATCATGTATTCATCCCCATCCAGCTTGATGTCCGAGCCCGTGTACTTGCCGAACAAAATCCGGTCGCCGGCCTTTACCTCAACGGGTGCGCGCTTGCCGGAATCCAGCAGTTTGCCGTTGCCCACAGCCTTGACCTCGCCCTGCTGCGGCTTCTCCTTGGCGGTGTCCGGGATGATGATTCCTCCGCGCTTTTGTTCGCCCTCTTCCAGGCGCTTCACCAGAATGCGATCGTGTAGCGGACGCATATCCATAATTTCGCTCCCCACCGATTATAGACGCACCGGCGCAGCGGCCGGGGATGTTGCGTAACCCCGGCGCCACCGCGAGTCTGTCAAATACGTGGACAGCACTACCGCAACTTGGTGTCCACCAGGTTGACAGCCGGTACTGTACTTCGGCAGTAAACCCTTGATTACATTAGTCGAAATCATGGGATAACGAAATGCAATATCCCTCGACGCAGCGGAGGATATGCCCCATGAGAAAGAACGTTCTAAATCAAGACCGGAGGAGCAAGCACCGGTTCGCCATTCAGCGAGCTTTGCATTTTCGGGTAATGGAGCACGAGCGCGTGATCTCCACAGGCGCGGGCCGCACGGTGGATATCAGCAGCGTGGGAGTGGCGTTTGAAGCGGAAGGCAAGTTCCGCACCGGATCGCTGGTCCAGCTATCGATCAGTTGGCCGGTGCTGCTGGATGACACGTGCCTGATGCAACTGATGATTGTGGGACGCGTCGTGCGAACCAGCAAGCAGAACATCGCGTGCACCATTGACCATTACGAATTCCGCACGCAGGCGCGCGTTTCGCCAAACCCTACTCGGGTTGACCAGACGATTCGGCGTTGGATCGAAAATACCGACAAAGACGATCTGGCATTCGCAGCAGAAATCTGATCCGACGTTTACTTGTCGCTGGAGGAGGGCTTCGATGCGGGCTTGCTATCCGTCTTCGTTTCCGCTTTGGTTTCAGACTTCGTTTCGGCCTTCGTCTCCGATTTACCGTTGGGGCCACCGGAGGATGATGTGTGGCTGCGGCCGTAATCGGTTACGTACCAACCCGATCCCTTAAATTGCAGCGCTGGTACAGAAATCAACCTTTCCACCTTGCCCCCGCATTTTTCGTGGACGGTCAGCGGTTCATCTGAGAATTTCTGCTTAACCTCAAATGTTTCACCACATTGCTGACATCGGTAATCGTAAAGCGGCATGGAAACCTGGAAGACTTGATTTAAATATAGCAGATCCGGTTTGCCGGTCCGCTCGGCCGAGCTAACCTCGCGCGGGGCTCGCCGTCTCTAATGATGAGATGATGCGGAAGGCTTCGTGGACAGCCGTACTGGCAACGACCTTGCTGCTAATGGCAAGTGTAACCGGCTGCGAGCGCAGGCAGGTGATGACGTCAGCGCAGAGTTTCCAGCGATACTTTCAGGAGCTGAAAGGGGCCGGCGACTCGATCGGTCCTTTAGACCGTGTTGTGTTCAGCCTGGTTCTGGCTGGAGCCGACCAAGACCGGGCCGAACACGACAGCCGCTAGTCCACCTTTTTCTTGGTGCCCTTCTTTGCGGGAGGACGCGGGGGCGCGCAGGCTTCGGTGGCGAGGCCGTCGACCTTAGCGGACTCCGTGTCCATGGTGAGCTCGAGCGGATCCTTCGTGAAGGCGCTCGGCACTCCTTCCCACTGGAATTCAGATCCCGGCATTGGCTTGCCCTTGAGTGCCATGTCCAACTTCAACCTGATCTCGGGCGTCAACGGGGGCTTGGCATCGGGCGTCGGGACTGCCACCAGCAACTCCTTCGGACGGCAAGCCGGCTTGGCCTCGACCAGCGTGCCTTTCAGCTTGGGAACCGCGGCGTTCTTTAGCGTGCCTTCGAAATACTGCTCACCGTTTGCATCGGCGAGCTGCTTCTTGATGTTCAGCCACAGCGTAAGCTGCGGGTACTTTTCTGCAAATGCGTTTGCCTGTTCGGCTGCGATTTCCGCGGCAGTCTTCAGTTTGAAATCCGCCGGCGGCAGCGGATTCGCCAGAGCCATCTGCTTCAACTGCTGCAGCCCGGCCTCGTCGGCGCCGTGGTACTGCGTGTAGATCTTGTTCAGGTAAACATCCACCTGTTTGCGATTCTGCTCGGGGAGTCCGCCCTTGGCAGGATCCATTGCCACGGCGCGCGCCACCAGGTAGATGGCTTGCGGAAACTTATCCGGGTTGCGCTCGGAAATCAGCACCGAACCCAACTGGTAGGCGTACTGTCCATTGTCCGGATACTGCTGCACCAGTTTCGTGAAGGCTTGCTCGGCGGCGGGGTAGTCCTTCTTCTCCAGCGCGTCGGTGGCCGGCTTGGTGACGATCCACTGAATCGTGCCCTTAGCCAGGTTCTGTACGCCGGGCTTGGCCTGCTTCCAGGCGTCGTCGGTGACCGTCGCGGGCTTGAGAGAATCCAGGTTATCCAGCAGCGTCTGCGCGGCCTTCTGCGCGTCGGCCAACTGTGCTTGCGACGGATTCATGACCTTCTGAATGTTGGCCGTGATCAGCGTGAGGGCGGTCAGATTCTTCGGGTCCTTCGCCAGAATCTTGTCGCCCAGTTCCAGCACCTTGGCCGGCTGATTGAGGGTGTTGTAGAACTGAAGCTGCTCTTCCTGAAAGTCGGTCTCCGGGTATTTCTCCACCCACTGATTCAGGTACTGCAATTTCTTGGCAGGATCGGTCTCTTTGACCACGCTGTTGTAGAGATCGTATTCGCCCTGGTCCTTGACCTTCTTCTGCGGAGCTGCCCCGGCCTGCGCATCAGCGCGGTACACCGTCACCGAAACGAGCAGCGCTCCCAATGCGGCGATGACCGCCATTCCCTTCAAAGTCGCAACCATCTTATACACGTTGCCTCCTGCCATCTTCTGAATTCGGCTGTGGCCTGTTGATCCGCCGTTCACAATCGCGCACCCAGCAACCGACCGTGACCTCAGGCATTTCGGTGAGTATAGCCAAAGCACTCTCCCCGTGCAAGTGATTCCACACCAGAGAGGCCACCACGGTTCCGCTGACAAATCATATCAGATCAAGGATATGCTAGGTATCACCCTGCAAATGCACTACTGGGACCTGGGGGTCATTACCGTCTACCTCGTCGCAATCACCTGGTTCGGGTCCCGATTCCGCCGCAACCAGAAGGATCTGCGCGATTATTTCCTCGGTGGACGAACCGCACCCTGGTGGGCCATCAGCCTCTCCATCGTCTCTGCCGAAACCAGCACCCTGACCATCGTTGGCACCCCCGCCCTTTCGTTCAGTGGCAACCTGGGATTCTTGCAACTCGTCTTCGGGTACCTGCTCGCCAGGATGATGATCTCGGCACTGCTACTGCCGCATTATTTCCGGGGTGAACTGTTTACCGCGTATGAGCTGATGAAGCGTAGATTTGGGGAGCGCACCCGGCGCTTGACGGCGTCGCTTTTTCTAGTGACGCGCGCGCTGGCAGAAGGTGTACGCGTGTTTGCGATTTCCCTGGTGGTGTCGATAGTGCTGGGGACCGGCGACATCTGGTCGATCGTCGTGATCGTGGTACTGACCCTGATCTATACGTTCGAAGGCGGTATGAAGGCCGTCATCTGGACGGACGTCGTGCAGATGAGCCTGTACGTGGTCGGCGCCGTGGTCAGCTTCGGCGTGATCCTCGGGCACATCCCCGGCGGCTGGGGACACGTGGCCGCCCTGGCGGGGGCGAACGGCAAATTTCACATTTTCGACTTTCGTTTTGCCGCCGATCTGCAGTTCCTCTCCCGGCCGTACACCTTCTGGGCCGGCATCCTCGGCGGTTGCTTTCTGACCACTGCGAGCCACGGAACCGATCAGTTGATGGTGCAGCGGCTGCTCAGCGCGCACGATCAGCGCCAGAGCCGGCTTGCGTTGCTGAGCAGTTGGGCCGTGATCTTCGTGCAGTTCAGCCTGTTCCTGTTGATCGGCGTTCTGCTGTTTGTCTACTACCGCGACTCGCATCTGGCAGTGCCCACCCAGACCGACCGCATCTACCCCGAATTTCTTTGGCGTAACTTACCGCCCGGAGTGGCCGGCCTAACGATCGCAGCCATCCTGGCGGCTGCCATGGCCAACCTGAGCGCCGCACTCAACTCGCTGGCGTCGACCACGGTGGTGGATTTTCTGCGCGCCCGTTCCACATCCGTGGATAGCGCCACCTCGTTGCTTCGGGCACGCGCGGCAACCGTAGTGTGGGGCGTCGTTCTATTGGCGATCGGGATTCTGGCCCGGCATTGGGGTTCGGTGCTGGAAGCAGGCCTGACCATCGCGTCTATTCCTTCCGGCGCTTTGCTGGGAGTATTTCTGCTGGGAGTTTTGACCACCCAGACGCGCGAGGCCGCAGCAGGCTTCGGGGTGGTGTTGGGACTCATCGCGGTTCTCTATGTTCGCTTTTACACGCCGATTGCATTCACGTGGTACGTGTTGATCGGAACGTCGGTGACGTTTTTCGGCGGCTGGGCGGCGTCTTTGTTCCAGCGGCCAGCCCAGTAGGGCAGACCATCGTTCTTTGTGGTCTGCCACCGCCGGCAGACGACGAAAACCGATCGTCTGGCCTACGAGAGCTACACTGGCTCAATGGAGAAGGCGCTCCCGGCCAACGAGCTCCGGCGCGACCTGGGTCCCTGGGCGGCCGCTTCGATCGTCGTCGGCACCGTGATCGGCAGCGGCATCTTCCTGGTGCCGCGCACTATGATTCAGCGCGTCGGCTCGGTGGAGATGGTGTTCGCGGTCTGGATCGTGGGGGGCATGCTGTCGCTGGCGGGAGCGTTAAGCTACGCCGAGCTGGCCGCGGCCATGCCCGAAGCGGGCGGGGAATACGTATATCTGCGCGAAGCCTACGGCCCGCTGTGGGGATTCCTCTACTCGTGGACACAGATGTGGGTGGCGAAAAGCGGTTCGATTGCGGCTTTCGCCACCGGCTTCTTCCTGTATTGCGCCGATTTCTTTCCGCAACTCGACACGGTGTTTTATTCGATTCCCGTGCCGCTCGGACCGAACGGCGGCCCGCTTGAGTTTCGCTATGGGCAAATTGGCGGCATTATTCTCATTCTTCTAATGGCCTGGCTAAACTACTTCGGCGCCAAGCTGGGCGGCGAAGTACAAACTGTGGTTACCGGCATCAAACTCGCCTTAATTGCGGTGATTATTTTCGCCGGCCTGGTCCTGGGGCACGCGCACGCTCCCGTAACCGCCTCTCCGGCTCCCCTGACGCTGATGGGATTTGTAGCGGCGCTGGTAGCGGCCCTATGGGCTTACGATGGCTGGAATAACGTCAGCATGGTCGCATCGGAGGTGCGCGATCCGCAATGCAATTTGCCGCGCGCGCTCATCGCCGGGACGTCATTGGTAATTGCGATCTATTTACTGGCGAACGCCGCTTATTTTCACGTGTTAAAGCCGAGCGAGGTGGCCGGCGGCACGCGCGTGGCTGCCGACATGATGGGCAAGATCTGGGGCTCGAGCGGCGCGCACGCCGTTTCGATTGCCGCCATGATCAGCATTTTTGCCGCTTTGAACGGCTCGATTCTCTCCGGCGCGCGCGTGCCATACGCCGCTGCGAGAGAAGGCTATTTCTTCGCCCCGCTGGCCCGCGTAAACCCAAGACACCACGTCCCCGGCACGTCGATTCTGGTCTTGAGCGCCTGGTCGTGCCTTTTGGTGTTGTCGGGGAAATACGACGACCTTTTCAACCTGGTTATCTTCGCCAGCTGGATTCTCTACGCCATGACGGCCGCGGCGGTGGTGGTTCTCCGCCGGAAACAGCCGGACTTGCCCCGGCCGTATCACACCCTGGGCTACCCCATCGTCCCGATACTCTTCATTGCGGGCGCGGCCATCCTATTAGTCTCGACTCTGATGGACCGGCCGCGCGAATCGCTACTCGGAATTGGCATCGCCGCTACAGGACTACCGTTCTATTTCTATTGGAAAAACCGGAAAAATTAGGTCACACACGATTCTGATCTTTCAGTACCATAAGGCACAGTAAGGCTGGCGGCCCATAACAACAACCGAAAATTGGCGCGCAATTTGGTAATTGTGAAGCTTGAGATCGAAAATGCGGTTGTATAATAATCCTAGCGTTTTCGAATGCCACGGTGAAGTGTGGCACGCCGGGAGGGCGTTTCAAGTATGGATGTAACCAAGATTCTTGCCGAATTGAAAGAGGAACGCGTACAGATCGAAGAAGCGATCGTCAGCCTGGAGCGCTTGGCACGTGGCCGCGGGCGGCGTCGTGGACGGCCCCCTGCCTGGATGGCGGAGATCACTACCAAGCGGCGCGGACGACCGCCGGGGAGCAAGAATAAGACGCATGAGGCGCAGCCTCCGAGCAAGGGAACTGCGGTCGCGTAATTTCGAAAAAGTTCAAAGGAAAAATGCCGGCGATCGTCTCCGATCGCCGGCATTTTTCTATTTCTGGATTGGCTAGACACTACAGCCGCTGCGGCGCTTCGCCTAACTTAATCGCGACGCGCATCGCCCGGCCGCCGCGATAAATGGTGAGGTTTAAAATCTGGCCTGCTCGTTTTCGATCGAGAGCACGCTGCAGCGAATCGGCTCCTTCCACGTCCTGGCCTTCCACCTGAGTGATCAAATCGCCGCCGATTCCCAGCGGATAATTGTCGACTAAAACCCGCCGGCTATATCCGCGCAAACCCGCCAGATCGGCCGGAGAGCCACGCTCCACGGTTTGGATCAGAAGCCCCCCTGCGCTCGGCAGATCCAACTGCTCGGCCAAATAACCGGAAATCGGAAACACGGTGAGGCCCAAAGTCGGGCGCGAAATCTTGCCGCTCTGAGCGTATTCCTCGATCAGCGGTTTGGCGCGGTTGATGGGCATGGCAAATCCCAAGCCAATATTGCCTTGCGGGCCATAAATCGCCGTATTGATGCCAATTACGTTTCCGTGAGAATCGAGCAGCGGCCCGCCGCTATTTCCCGGATTGATGGCCGCATCGGTCTGGATCATGCCTTCCATGCGGGTGCCTTCCTCAGGCTCGATGGTTCGGCCTAGCGCGCTGACGATGCCGGTGGTGAGAGTGCCGTCCAGGCCGAACGGATTTCCAATAGCCAAAACCTTTTGCCCGACTACCAACACGTCGGAGTCGCCCAATTTTAAGAACGGCAGCTTCCGATCAGCGCTGATCTTAACCATGGCGAGATCATTCCGGGGATCGGTCCAAAGCAAAGTGGCTTTATAGGCTTTCTTGTCGGCAAGAGTCACGGTTAAACGGCTGCCGCCGCTGACGACATGATTGTTGGTTAGAATTTCGCCGTTCGGATTCAGAAGAAATCCCGACCCTTGGCCCTTTTCCGGAACGAGTTGAAAGAACCAGTTTTCGCGATACACGATCGAATCGATGTGCACAGTGGCATCACGCGACGCTTTGTATATATCGATATTATTCTGCTCGTCGGGTGAGAAACCCGGGCCGGCCGCGGCAGCCTCGCTATACATCGGACCACCCGAGTGGAGCGGCCGCAATAAATCCCCAACATTCCAGCGCGCCACCGACGTGACGTATACGAATCCAGCCACCAATACGGCAGCCCAAAGGAATGGCCGTAAAACCCTCATACCTCTATTCTCCGCAATTCTTCGTAAACCGTGCGCGCCTGGCGCAGGGTGTCCTCTTTATCATGTGACGTATCGATCACGAAATCCGCGAATTTTCGTTTCTCTTCGAGGGACATTTGGTTCCGGAGCCGTGCCCGGACGTCGCTCTCGACGGCGCCATCGCGCCGCATGGCGCGCTCCAGCTGCTGCTCGGGGGAGCACACCACCAGGATCAGCCGATCGAATCGCTTGTAGCTGCCGGTCTCGATTAAAATGGCGCCTTCCACCACCGCAATCCCGTGCGGCTCCCGCGCGCCAAACGCCGCGATCGTCTGTTCTTCGCGCCGCACTACGACCGGATGAACCAGGGCATTGAGCCGCTTCAGAGCCTCCACATCGCCGAACACCGTGGCCGCCAGCCGGCGCCGGTCGATCTGTCCATCCGCCCCCACGATCCCGCCGCCAAACGCCTGGATCACGGGTTCGTACGCCTCGCCTCCCCTGCTCAAAACCTCGTGACCCAACTCGTCGGCTTCAATCAGCAGACAGCCGTAACCCGCCAGCGCCTGGCCTACGAAACTCTTGCCGCAGGCCAAGCCGCCGGTGAGCCCGACTCTCAGCATATTCCCAGTCGGCGTTCCGCGGATTCGACGGTGTTGACCATGAGCATGGCGATGGTCAGCGGCCCAACGCCACCCGGTACCGGCGTGTACGCTCCGGCCTGCTCCGCCATGTCGATCGGATCCACATCTCCCACCAGGACACTGCCCTTCTTGTCGAAAGCAGCCAACTTCTGTTCGGAGTTCCGAAACACACGCGCGACCTCTTCGCGCTTCCCCAGGCTATTGGTGCCCACGTCGATGACGGTGGCGCCCGGCTTGATGTAATCCTTCGTGATCATCGCGGGGCGTCCCATGGCCGCCACCAGGATGTCGCCCTCGCGGCAGACGCCGGGCAGGTCGGGAGTCTTCGAGTGACAGATCGTGACCGTGGCATGCTCGTGGAGCAAGAGCAGCGACACCGGCTTTCCGACAATGTCACTTCGCCCTACCACCACGGCGCGTTTTCCGGCGATCGGAATGTTGTAGCGTTTCAGCAGTTGGATCACACCGGCCGGCGTGCAAGCGCGGGGAGCAGGGAGCGCCGCCACCAGGCATCCAACGTTGAACGGATGGAAGCCGTCGACGTCTTTGTCGGGCGAAACCGCCAGCAGAATCCGTTTGGTATCCACCTGCTTCGGCAAGGGAAGCTGGACCAGGATGCCATCCACGTTGTCGCGGCTATTTAACTGGTCGACGATGGCGAGCAGTTCCTCGGTAGTGATCGAATCGGGCGGCGTCAGCTTCTCCGAGCACATGCCTAAATCCTGGCAAGTCTTCACTTTATTGCGCACGTAAACTTCCGACGCCGGATTGTTTCCCACCAGAACCACGGCCAATCCGGGCGGCCGTTTGGCCGCCGTCAGCCGGACGATGCGCGGCTTCAGCTCTTCTTTAATCTCGTCTCGTATACGATTTCCGTCAATAATTGTGGCCATTCCTCTCAATCATAGCTTGCGGAATTCGGAGGCCGGCAGGTGGGGCAGGCGACACAAACCGATCGCCTGCCCCACGAAGCAGACTATCGCTCGGGGCCGAGGAGCCACCGCGATGAGCACACAAACACCGCCAGTCCGATCGCCGCCAGAAACCATGTAGACGGTTCCGGAGTTTGGTTAAAGTCGACAGACCCTAAAGCGAACTCGTTATAGGGCGGACTCACACTCGCGTTGTTTTCCAGCAGGAACGATATCGCAGTCGGCGAGAACCCGGTCAAACTGATGGTGGAATATCCGGTAACCGGGGTGGTCATGGTCGTACTCGCAACCGCCACGCCCGAGCTGTCGAACACAGTCAGGGAGTAGTCACCGGATTCTGCAAACCCTTGGGCGACGGTTACGGAGATCGTGGTAATCGGTTCGTCAAACGATCCGCCGATCGAGGTCGAAGTCCCCGGTGGAACCAGAGCATTCTCCCCTTGCACGAAACCGACGAAATACGTGTTGTTGAACAGAATTCCCTGGTCTACGAAAGCATAGGGACTCATGTTTGTTCCGCTTGGCAGCGAGGAGAAGTTGATGAAATTGGCCAAAGCCGGGCTGCTCGAGCCAGCCAGCAGGAGAGCCGCAAATGCAAACGCATTGCGGAGCCGAACGCTGAGGCGCTTCGCTCGAAAACAGACCTGATTATCCACTGCCTGAAGTCTAACAGCTTTCCAAACTGCGCAAAATACAGGTCAAGGCCTGCAAAGACTAGCATTTACGCGGAGAAGTACTAGCCTGAAACGAGCCAGCTGGGACGCTATCGCTTGAGCGGGTCTTCCACCCACGGCGGAGTGGCTTCCATCAACCGGCCCAACTCGGGCTCGAGCTGTTCCATCTGGCACTTCATCTCCCAAGCGATCTCGCGGTAGCTGAAGTGTCCCTTCACGCCGCTGCGCAGCCGCGCAATGTATTCGGCCTCTGCGAAATCCATCTTAAAGAGGAAGCGCGAGCGGGCGCCAAACGGGAGCAGGTAATGCGCGCCCGGCGCGGGCAAATGATGCATGGCATCGAGCGCGGCTCGGAGCGGCGGCTCAAAAACTTCCGCGATCCCGGCTTCTGTCACCAGCTTCGGCGTGTCGAAGCCCAGATTGCCGGAGTAATCCTGACGAAACTGCTGGCAGCGGCGATGCCGGTGGAGATCGCGGTACGCGCCCACGTCGATGACGAAGTCGTAGGCATACAGACCGCCGCGGAAGTTGTCGAGAATGGCGTCGCGATCCGAGCGCGATGCCAGCGCCACGTCAATCACCTCCGCGCGCTGCCGCTCGCTCCACCCGCAGGCCAGGTCGTATAACTCGCGGAAAGGCCGGCACGTGACCGGGTACAGCAGAGTGGCCACAATATCGGCGGGTACGTGCGCCGGGCGCAGCAGATCGACGCGCGGAGCGCTCCCGCCGGCTGCGGGTGGCAAATTCTGTTGGGCCCACAGGCGCAAATCCTGGCGCGCGCGAGCAGCGTGTTGGTCCGGATCAGCATGGCGCGCAAGCGTCGGCGCGACCGCTTCGCCCGCGATGTTCGGGTCCCAGCGGCATTCCGGCTCGGCGGCACAGGCCTCGGAGATTTCCTCAGCAAGACTGCGGAGTTCGGCATATCCGGAAACTTTCAGGCGCCGGATCTGCCGCTCCAACGTGCGGATGCTGGTCACCTGGCCGACATTCGTGGGCACTCCCCAGAAGAGCAGGTAACGGGCGACATCGAAGGCGCGCGCCGCGACGTTGCGCTGGTACACTGCCGGCTTCATGTCTTCGGGACGGGGCAAATGGTCGCTGAGATAATCGAACGCGATGCGGTTCACTTCGCCGTAAGCCGCCAGCAGCGCCTCACCCGCGGCGCGATACGCTGCAGCATCCTCCGCCGACAACTCACCCGGCGTCACGAAACCGGAGCGCGAAAAATCCTGATACCGCGACGAGCGGGCCTGGCCATCCCATAGCTGCTCCGCTTCGATTTCCGCCGCAGCCAGTTCCGAGATTCCCTCGAAGCAAACGGTGGCATGGCCCAGATCGGCGATCGACGCGTGGCCATATTGGAAGTAGAAACTCTCGAGGAATTTGCGGGAGTCATGGGTGCGCACCCACTCGATGGAATCGCGGATCGAATCGGGCGACCGGCTATAACGGGCCAGCGCGTAGGCGCTCCTCTCGGGCGGCATGGGCGCCACGGTGATGACGCGTTTGGGTGGAGTCAAGACGCTATCATAGCGCTCTGCGGATGTAGGGCAGACGGTCGCTTTGTGCCGTCTGCCGTTTTTCGCAGACCGCAAAAAACGACGGTCTGCGCCACGGCAAATGAGATCGCGGTGATGAGGCGTTTGGGTGGGGTCAGGCCTTCTGGCCTGCCGCCTGCATTCTTGCCGGCGTTCTTGGGGCTACCTCAACACACGCGAACGCCGGGCAGAAGCCCGGCTGCAGGCCGGAAGGCCTGACCCCACTGGCGTATCCTGTAACGAGGAGCCCCTAGCTTGCAGACCAATCTTGCCCGCATCGACCACGTGTCTGATGCCGTTCACCAGGACGCCGATCGCTACTGTGAAGCCTTTCTCCACGCCCAGCCGTTTAAACACGTCATCATCGAGAACTTCTTCGAGCCATCCTTCGCCGACCGGCTTCTCGACGATTTCCCCAGCTTCGATCCCAAGCTCGCGATCAATGAAGGCGGGCAGGTGGGCAAGAAAGGCGTCAACCCGAACATCAAGGAGATCAGTCCGACCTATCGGGAGCTTTACGAGGCCCTCGGCTCGGCTCCATTTCTCGAACTGGTAAGCCAGCTCTCGGGCATCCCCGACCTGATTCTCGACCCGAAGATGTTCGGCGGCGGAACGCACGACAACCACCACGGGCAGGAACTCGACCCGCACGTCGATTTCAACTACGACATCACGATGCAACTGCACCGGCGGCTCAATCTGATCGTCTACATGAACAAGGAATGGCGCACGGAGTGGGGCGGCGCCATCGAGATTCACTCGAATCCACGCAAGCCGTTTGAGAATCAGATTCGCGCGTTCGATCCGCTGTTCAACCGCGCCGTCATGTTCGAGACCAACGAGTACTCCTGGCACGGTTTTCCGCGCATCAATCTGCCGCCCGATAAACGGCATCTTTCCCGCAAGTCGATTTCGATTTACCTGTACACCAAGGAGCGCCCCGCCGATGAGATCGCACCGATGCACGGCACGTTCTACGTGCAGCGCTTCCTTCCCGAGCGAATCCAGGCTGGCTACACGCTGACCGCGCAAGATGCCGATGAACTGGCGCGCCTCTTGATCCGGCGCGACAACTGGATCGAGCTGTATCAGAAAATGGAGCTCGACAAAAACCGCGAGATCGCCGAGAGAAATTCACTCATTCAGAACTCGCCCAACCGCGTACGGGCGCGTCTGACCGGCTACGCGACACAGACGGGCGAATCGATCGGAGTCTACGCCGATGACTGGGTCGCTTCGCATGCCGAAATCGGCATCCAACCGGTGGCGGCGGTTTCCGGCATCACCTTGCGCGGCTGGCGGCCCGATGATGCTCCTCAAGCCCGCGTGCGCGTGGCTGTCGGTGATTCCCTGGCGGAGCAATCGATCGGCGGGGGGAATTTTTCGGTGAACGTACGGCTCCCCCATCCCGTCTCAGAAGCTTTGCGCGTGAAGATCGACGTGGAAGCGCCGGCGAAAGCCGCGAAGGGGACCGATCCGCGCGATCTGGCGTTCGTGCTGGCCGAACTCCGCGCGCTGCATCCCATGGCGCAAGCTCTGGCGATGAGGCTGCGCTGAGTGATGCGCATCGCCATCCACCGATTGCACCCCGACGCCGTCCTCCCCGCGTACGCGCATGGCCCCCAGGAAGACGCCGGGATGGACCTGCACGCGGTAGTTCGGGTCACGCTCGACCCCGGCTTGCCGCAGGTCGTGCCCACCGGCATTGCCATCGAACTGCCCCCCGGGTATGAAGCGCAGGTGCGCCCGCGCAGCGGCCTGGCCTTGAAACATGGAATCACGCTGCCCAACGCCCCAGCGACCATCGACCCCGGCTACCGCGGCGAAATCCGCGTGATTCTGCTCAACCTCGGGCCGCAGCCCTACACCATCGAAGCTGGCGACCGGATCGCGCAGATGATTATCGCGCGCTATGAGGCCGTGGAGTGGACTGAGCGGGAACTCACAGATTCACGGCGCGGCGTGGGCGGGTTTGGCTCCTCCGGGCGATAAACTAGCGCTTATGAGTTTAGCCGAGAAGCATTGCGTTCCGTGCCGCGGCGGCGTGCCGCCACTCACCGGCGAGGCATTGGACAATCTGAAATCCCAGGTGAGCGGCTGGGATGTCGTGAACGGGCACCACCTGCGAAAGAACTACGCCTTCCCCGATTTCCTGAAAGCGCTCGATTTCGTCAACCGCGCCGGCGCCATCGCCGAGCAGGAAGGCCACCATCCGGATCTGTATCTGTCATGGGGGAAGGTCGGGGTGGAAATCTGGACGCACAAAATTAACGGCCTGACAGAGAGCGATTTCATTCTGGCGGCGAAAATCGACGGGGTGCCGCGCGGCTGAGTCGACACGTGAGGGATGGCCGCCCCTAGACAAGGAACCGCGACCATAGGGAGCGGGAACATCTACCTCGCCGGCGGCAGCGGGAACACTTTGCGATCCGGCGGCAGATGCTGGTCGACAGCACTTAGCATGATCGCCGCCATGGCATAATCGCCCATCACCGCGGCCATCTCAAACGTTCCCTGTTTCCCGAATAGCTCGACCGCTTTGGCGTAGAGATCGGAGCTGAGCTTGTGTTCACGGAACAGTTGCCGCCCGCAACGGATAACGACGCTGTCTTTTTCGGCTAGGCCCGTCACATCCTTGCCATTCCGGATGACATCGATGATCGACGGATCCACGCCGTTGGTCAGGGCCGCCTGTTCATGGCCCGACCATTCGTACGCCTGATCGAATTCGCGCGCGGCAACCAGGATCGCGACCTCGGTGGTGCGGCGCCCCAGCACACCGCCGAAGCGCAAGTAGTCGTTGAGCAGGCGCATTGCTTCGGCCACCTTCGGGCTATACAACGAAACGGCCACCGGTCCAGTGGGTGGAGCAACTTTGTTGGGCGCGGCCACCATGTCGTAAATCTTCTTGCCGGCATCGTCCAGATCTTCGCGATGGATCAGCGGCAGGCGCGAGTAGGATTGTGGGTCGATGTCGGCGGGTAACGCGGACTTCGCCGCAGCAGGAGCGGCATTCTGGTTGGACTGGCCGGTGGCTGTGGCGGCCAGAGCGGAAATCAGCGCGGCGCAAACGACAATTCGCATCCCGCCAGCATACATCAATGCGTCAAGCCGCTCAGCAGCCGTTCATACGCATCCGTCACAGCGTCCCACGAGTAGTGCGCACGCACCCGTTCCATGGCTCGCTGGCGCAACGTATCGCGGTCGTAGTCGCTCATTTCGAGTGCCAGATGCATCTTCGCCGCGAGTTCTTCGGGCTCGAAGGGAATTCCGGCTTCGCCTGCGACCTCGGCATTTTCCGGCGTATTCCGGTACAACACCAGCGCTCCGCGGCCCATGGCTTCAATCAGCGCCGGGTGCGTACCGCCTACCTCGGTCGCGTGGATGTAGGCGAAGCAGTGCGATTCGAGCTCGTGGTAGCCCTGCCCATAGATCGCTCCGGGCGCCAGCACGCGCACATCAAGTGTCTCCCGCACCCGCCGGATGTAGTCGCGCGCGTACGGAGCGTCGCCGATCAGGGCGAGCTTGAAAGGCGTCGCCACCGTTTCGAACGCCTGGCGCACTTCGAGTGCCCGATTCTCCGGCTCCATCCGGCTCACGTACAAAAAGTAGCGCTGCGGCTCCAGCCCCAGCGTCTTTAGGACTTCGGTGCTTCCCACGGCGCCGATGTCCGCGCCATACGGAATAAACACGCTCGACTTTCCGTAACGCTCGCGATAGTAGTCTTGGATCGCGCGGGCGTCCGTAACCACCGCGGTGGGGCAAAACGTGGCCAGCCGTTCCGACACCAGATACCACCACCTGGCCAGCCGGTTCCACTTCTTCCGCTTCCGTTCGATGCCGTCCACATTGAGCGCCACCGGCACGCCGAACCAGCGCGGCCAGATAGTGAACAGGGCATTCGCACCGTTGCAATAGAGCGCTGCATCGAAGCGATACCCTAAGACGCGGTATCCCAGCAGGTGCAAGGTGGAGACCAAAGTGTGAGCCACCGTGTCGAGATACTTGTGGCGCATGGTCGGCAGATATTGGAGTTGAACACCGCGGTAGGGGTTTTCCGAAGACCGCTCGCGGCAATAAACCGTTACCTGATGTCCGCGCGCCACCAGGCGTGTGGAAAGCTCTTCGGCGAAGGTTTCAAATCCGCCATACCGGGCAGGGATGCCGCGCGTGCCGAGCAAGGCAATGCGCACGGCTACATGGCGCCCGTGGTCTTCGCGGCTTCGGAACTGGGCTGTACACGCGCCATCTTTTTCGGCGCCTTCTTCGTTACCGGGACGTACTGAAACCAACTGGCCATGTACTCATCGTCCACCCGCCGCCGGGCCTGGATCAAGCGCCGCTTCGCCAGAACGCGGTTCCAGTTCTTCGCCAGAAACCAAAATGCCTTGAGCGACGTGTGCTCCCATAGCAGGCAGCAGGTGATCACGGTGATATCGCGCGCCGTGATTGACAGCCAGTTGCGCCGGTACAGATCGCCGCGGATATTCTTCAGACGCATGAGGAAGCGATTCTTCACCGAGTGCATGTTGATCTCGGGTGGCAGCGCGCGCCGGTTTCCCGGCAGGACTTTGCGCACGTGGTACCCGCGCGCATACGGGACGTACAGGCACTTCCAGCCCATCAGCTGCGCCCGCCAGGCAACATCGGCGTCTTCGCGGTACACAAAGAAATCGGAATCGAAGAATTCACCGTCGAGCGAGATATCTTCGATCATCGCGCGGCGGTACAGCGCTGCCGCGGCGGTGGCGCCGAATACGTACTCGTATCGCAGGTAGTGGCCGTTATCCACCTCCTGGCTGCCGCGATCCAGATGGCGCAACATGGGATTGAAATAAATTCCGGTCGAATCCACCCGCGGCTTGGCCGGTATTTCAAACTTCGCCGACATCGTCAGCAGCTTCCCGCACACCGTCCCGATTTCGGGATCGAATTGTCCGGCTTGTACGAGCGACAGAATGAATCCGGGCAGGAGCAGCACATCGGGATTCAGCGTCAGAATCCAATCGCCGCTCGACAAGCCAATGGCTTGATTCTGAGCCGCAGCGAAACCCAGGTTTTGCTGGTTGTAGACGACCCGGCACCGGTCTTCAAATTGTTTCAAGACTCCGGTGGTGTCGTCGGTGGAAGCGTTGTCGATGACGATGATCTCGCGCCTGGGATAATCCTGCGCCAACACCGATTCGAGACAACGCCGGATAAATCGCGCGCTATTGTAAGTAACTATCGTGACGGAGACGAAGTCGTTGTGCATGAACTGAACCTGAACCTGAGAGGCCGAACCTTCTGAACATCCGTTTACCCTTTGAGATTGAGGACGGACGGAACCCCACCGACCTCGTGGCCGAAGAATGCACGGCCGGCCAGCCGCACGACGCTGCCATACGCCGCGATCGGCCGCAAACTCATTTCCAGCGCCGACTCCAAAACGGCGCGCACGCACGAGCCTGCAACCACTGCCAAACACACCGCCCTCACCCCCGGCCGGCGAAAGTGTTTCGCAGAATATCTTAGTAAACTACGATACCAGTAAATGCGCCGCATCTCCAGTGTTAACGCGCGAAACGAGTGCGCTCCCGTATGTTTTGCAACAGCTTGCGGCGCATAATGCAAGGAATATCCCGCATCGATTGCGCGCCGGCAAAAATCGACATCCTCAAACCACACCGGCCAAAATCTTTCGTCTAAGCCGCCGAGTGCCTGCCAAACGTCGCGCCGGATCATCAGAAACGCTCCCGCGGGTTGCTCCACCGGTTGCAACCGGGAATCATCCAGATCCAAGCTGCGGTACTTCCGATTGATCGGGTTTCCCGGCCAGACGCGATTTAGCAAGAGAGCTTCCAAAATCAGAGCCGCGGGCGTCGGAAGCCTCCGAACCATGAAACCGGCTTGGGGTTGGCCATCGGCTCCCAGGAGCCGGCCGCCGGCGCCCGCCGCGTTGGGCAGATCGCACGCGGCCCTGAGAGGATCGAGATCGCTTGCGAGGATCGCGTCCGGATTCAGCAGCAACAGATAGGGGCAGTTCAACTCCGCGCACCCCTGGTTGACCGCGGCGGCGAATCCCCGATTCGTCGAATTTGCGATCAAACGTACACTGCGGCGTTTCACTTCGACTAGCGTCGCGTCCGTCGAGGCATTATCCACCACCACAAGATCCGCGCCGGCGCCCATCGCCGCGTCCAGGCATGCGCCGATCACCGCCGCGGAATTATACGTGACGACCACGACGCCAATGTCGGACATGTGTCACTTTGTCCCACCGCCGGTGAGAAGAAAGTACATCTTCCAGTACCAGTGCCAGCCGGCGACACGCTCCTGATCGCGAATGAATTTCTCATTCTCGCCGAACCATTCGTCGAGCACCGCCGTGACCCCCAGCGAGTGCTGCTTGCGGAAGCGCCGATAATTCCAGAGGCCTTCCCCCTTTCCGCGGAACCACGCTCCCATACCGCCATGCCGCGCTGCCACCAATCCCCACAACGCCTGACCCACCAGAATGTGCCAGGTGTAACCGAACGGATAGTGAATGGCGACGACGTAACACTGATTACGTGCGATGCGGCGTACCGTTTCGGGATGCCACCGGCCGAGCGCCGCGCTGCCGTGGTGCCAGGCGACGGCCTCCGGCACGTACAAACCGGAGATGCCGTGGAGCGCGCAGCGGATTCCGAACTCCACGTCTTCCAGGTAGGATTCAAAGGCTTCGTTGAGCAATCCAACACGCTCGAAGATCTCGACACGAAACACGGCGGCGGTCCACGGCGCGGACCAGATTGAGCGGCGCTTGGAATAGAACGGCCCATCGACTGAGCCTTGACCCAGCCGCGCCGCACAGCCGCTTCGCGCGATCGCATCGAAGGTCGCATCGACGCGGTCCGGCGATTTAGCGGACAGTATTTTCCCCGTGGCAAATGGTGCGCCGGCTCGCCGCAGCGTGGCAAAATAGTCCGGCGCCAATTCTACATCGCTATTCAGCACAGCCACCCATTCGGTTCCACTTTCTCGAATGCCTCGATTCACGGCGGGCGCGAATCCGGCGTTGCGCCCCATGGCAATTACGCGTGCGCCGTGTTCCCGCGCCAACTCCGGAGCACCGTCCGTGGAACCGTTGTCCACTACCAGCAGCTCGCTCGCTGGCTCGGTCTGCCGTGCCAGGCTGGCCAACAGATGGGCTAGGTACTCGCGGCCGTTCCACACGGGCACAATGGCGGTGAGGCTCATCGAAAGAAGCGCTTCTTCACCAGAAACGCCAGGTTGCGGAAACCGTCGCGCCACGCATTCAGTTTGGTTTCGCCCAGGCGCGACGTGTAGTGGATGGAAATCTCGCGGAAGCGGATTCGCGGGCTGCGCAACGCTTCCACCTTGATTTCTTCCGAAAACGCCATCCCGTCGGACTCGAGTTTCATCTCTTTGAGGATCGCGCGGCGGAAGACCCACATACCCGACTGCGAGTCGTGCACCCAGCGCAGGAACAGCACCGACATCGCGAGTGACAGCACCAGGTTGCCGAGCTTGTTTTTGAAGCTCATGGCTTCGGAGTCTTGCACGGGAAACCGCGACGCGTTCAGGAAATCGACGTCCAGGTGGCGAAACGCTTCGATCAGGTAGGAAAGCGCATCCACGGGGTAGCTGTGATCCCCATCCAGCGTGATGATCAGGTCGCCCGTCGCCATCGTAAAACCGCGTTTGTAGCTGCGTCCATAGCCGCGCACATCCTCGCGGATCACCTTGGCTCCCAGCGAGGCAGCCACTTCCGAAGTGCGGTCGGTCGAGTTGTTGTCCACCACGATCACTTCGTCCACAAAGTCCGGCATGGCGCGCAGCACGCTCTCGATGCCCTGCTCTTCGTTGAGACACGGAATTATTACGGTGATCGATTGGTCTTTATACATGGCAAAAAACGTCCATTGATATGATGGGATCATCAATGAAGCGTTTTTTCCTTCTCCTTGGCTGTGGCGGCATGCTGCTCTCGGGCGCGGAGCTTGAGGGAGTGCATTCGGTGTACCTGCTGCCCATGTCGAAAGGCCTGGACCAGTATCTGGCGAATCGTCTCACCAACGAACACCTGTTCCAGGTGGTGACCGACCCCAAGCGGGCGGACGCGATTTTTACCGACCGCATCGGCGAAAGCTTCGAGGAGAGGCTGACGGACCTGCTCCCTTCCCCCGAACCGGTGAGCAAGCCAACCCCGCCTCCGCCTCCTTCGGATGAAACCGCGGACCAGCCTCGCGCACACGTACTTCCCACGGAAACGGTCAACAAATTGAGCAATCCTGCGACCTCTGGCGGCTTCGGCCGCGGCAAGGGAACCGTCTTCCTGGTGGATCCGAAAACCCACGAAGTATTGTGGTCGGCATACCAGCCTTCGAAAAACTCCAGTAACACGGAAATGGATCGCACTGCCTCCGACATTGTAAGCCGTCTCAAACATGCGCTGAAGCCGAAATAACTCGGAGTTCGCGCGACCGAGCCGCACTCTGAGGGAGCAGTGGTTTTTGCACGAACGTCGAAGCTCTGGAATTTGCCGCTACAGGCGAGGACTGCTTTACCGCACGGCGACGGTGCCCAAGCCAAACTCCGCCAGATCGACCCAAATATTGTGCAGCGTGTTTTGCACAAACACCGCGCGCTCGGCGCGGAAGCTGCGTTTGCCGCGGTAGCTCTCCCAGCGGCGGCGCGCCGTCGCGTGCGCGGCTGCGACGTCGGAACTGCGAAGCTCCTGGGCGAGGGTCACATGGGGATGATAGACAAACGGTTCGTCGAAGGCGAGCGGGCCGGCGTTCATGGCCTTATGTAGTTCGCGCAATTCCGCGGCGCCAGCCCCCAGTTCGAGATAAATGACATTGGTTACGGGAAACATCTCGATGCTGGTCAATTCGATCTCAAAGGGCGACCATGCGTCGGTCAGAGAGCGAACCTGATCCGATGCTATCGACGAGTCGACGGCCAGCGGACGAGGCGGCAAAACACTCACATGTGCGTGGGGCTTGTCGTGGGGAACCAACTCGCAACGCAGATCATCCAGGAAGCGGCTTAACGGGTCGGGGAGGTAAATCACCAGAGCAAAAACATTTAGCCGTTCCTCAGCGGGGACGCGACGTTGCGTCCCATTCGATTCACAACCCATGCTCACTCTATCCTACCCGTTTTGGAAGGGCCTGGACCAGTTACACCCTCCGGAAACTCCCTTACCCCGTTGCTACTCCGGGCGAGCCGCTGCCTCGTTCGGGGCTTGCTACTCTCGATATTGATGCCCAGCCCTAGTCCAGTCAATCCACTGCTTACCCCAAAGTTCCGCGTTCCGTTCCACCAGATACGCGCCGCAGACGTGCAGCCGGCGATTACCACACTGCTGGCCGATAGCCGCGCGCGCTTGGAACAGATTGCCGCTGAACCGGGGGAGCGCACGTTCTCAAATACGATGCTGACACTGGACATCCTTACGGAACCGCTGGATTATGCCATGGGTGTGGTGCGGCATCTGGAATCGGTGGCCACCTATCCGGAGCTGCGCTCGGCCTTCAATGCCGCGCAGCCGGAGGTAAGCGCCTTCTATGCCGGCATTCCGCTCCATGCCGGTCTGTGGAACGCCGTGAAGGCGTATGCCGCCACATCCGAGGCCAGCGCGCTTTCTGGGGAGCGCGGACGCTTCCTGAAAAAGACGATTGAGTCATTCCGCAGGCATGGCGCGGATCTGGACGACGCCGGCAAGAAGCGCCTCGGAGCAATCGATGTCGAGCTTACCCAGCTCACCACCAAGTTCGGCGAGAACGTGCTGGACTCCACCAATGCCTTCGAGCTCGTTCTCAACGACGAGAAGGACCTGGCCGGATTACCCCCCACGGCCGTGGCGGCGGCCCGCGAAAGTGCTAAGCGCAAGGGCGTCGAGGGCTGGCGCTTCACCCTGCAGGCGCCCGATTACTTCGCCGTGATGACCTACCTGGACGACGTCTCCATCCGCCGCAAGGTGTATGAGGCTTACAGCGTCCGCGCCACGCGAGGCGCCTGGGATAACCGTCCAGCGCTGGCAAAGATAATCGAGCTGCGCCGGGAGAAAGCGCGTCTACTCGGCTTTCGCGATTTTGCGGACTTTGTTCTGGAAGATCGCATGGCGCACACGGGCGCGCGTGCGCTGGAGTTCCTGGAAGATCTGAAGGCCAAGACCGAGCGGCGGTTTCGCGAAGAGAATCGCGAGCTATTCGAATTCCGCAGATCCGTCGAAGGACAGTCCGCGCCGGACCTCCAACCCTGGGACGTTGGCTATTACGCGGAAAAGCAGCGCGCGGCACTGTACGCCTTCGATGAAGAGGCGCTGCGCCCGTACTTTCCGCTGGAACGCGTCGTGACGGGCCTGTTCGATCTGGTGGGCCGCCTGTACGGAATTCGGGTCACCGAAGAAGCCGGCGTTCCGGCGTGGGACGCCCAGGTGCGCTATTACAACATTCACGACAGCGACGGGGCTCTATTGGGCGGATTCTACGCCGACTGGTACCCGCGCGAAAATAAGCGCGGCGGCGCGTGGATGGACTCGCTCATCACCGGCGGACCGGCGGCCGATGGATTTCATCCCCACCTCGGTCTGATCTGCGGCAACCTCACGCAGCCCATTGGGGACAAGCCGGCCATGCTGACACACCGCGAAGTGGAGACCATCTTCCACGAATTCGGCCACCTGTTGCATCATCTGCTGAGCCGCGTGGAAATTCGCACGCTGGCCGGAACCAACGTGGCGTGGGATTTTGTCGAACTGCCTTCGCAGATCATGGAGAACTGGTGCTGGGAACGCCAGGCGCTCGATCTGTTTGCCCGCCATTGGGAGACCGGCGAGCCCATTCCGGAAGAACTCTTTCAGAAGATGAAACGCGCCCGCACGTTCCGCGCGGCCAACGCCCAGATGCGGCAACTCGGGTTCGGCTTTGTGGACTTGCTGTTGCATGTCCGCTATGCACCCGACCGGGATGGCGACCCGGTGGAATACACCCGTGCAGTTCTCGAACAGTTCAGCCCCGCTCCGCTGCCTCCAGGGCACGCGATGATCGCGGGGTTTACCCACCTGTTTGCCAGCCCGGTCGGCTATGGCGCCGGCTATTACTCGTACAAGTGGGCGGAGGTGCTCGATGCCGACGCGTTCACCCGTTTTCGCGACAACGGCATTTTCAGCCGCGAAATCGGCACCGCATTTCGCGCGAACATTTTGTCGAAAGGCGACAGCGAAGATCCCGCCGGCCTCTATCGGAAGTTCATGGGGCGAGATCCGGATCTGTCGGCTTTGCTCCAACGTTCCGGATTAGCCTAGCCCAGGGTCATCAAGTGGCTTACGTGGCGCAGACCGTCGCCTTTTAGCGGTCTGCGATCCGGACAGACGGCACAAAGCGATCGTCTGTCCTACAATTTTTGGGGAGGCGTCTCCGCCAGCACGGCCGGAGCGCGGTTCTGCGCCAGATCCAGATCGATTAGCATGGCTGGGATAGTCGGCAGGCTGTGCGGAGGCGCCTCAAGTGACCGTATCGGCATAAATCGGGAATTCGTGAGGTCCGGCCGCGCGCCTAAAGCAACTGTTCCATCAAACCCACCAGGTAATGCTGGTCGAACGGCCCCGAGCGGTGCGTACGCGCATCGAAAAACCGCCACATTTTTTTGTCCTTTTCGATCGTGTAGAAGACCAGTTGTTCCTCGATCAGGTCCTTTTCGAGAAATTGCTGGTTGAATGCCCGTACGGAGCCCTGGATGGTGTAGGGAATTCGGAAGTCCTCCGTGGAGACGAGTTCGGGCGTGGCCTCGAATTCGATTTGCAGAATCCGGCCGCGGCTGTTGATTTGTAGCAGGTGCGTGCCTTCTTCATGAAAGGCATCCTCCGAAAAATCGGGCGGATCGAGAGAGATTTCGCTGCGCGAAAGCAGGCGGTTCACCGAAACCACGAATTCCGCGCAAATGGCATGCAGTTCCGACGCAGCGCGGCGGCGCAGACCGGCCATTTCGCGGGCGTGGCTCACTAGCACCTGGTCCTTGTCGGCCAGCGCGTCAATATTGCGCGCCAGCCGTTTCAGGCGCACCTCGTCGAACCGAGCCACTCCGCCGCCGCCCCTCCCCCTCCAGCATACCGAAGTGTGGCCGCGATGCCCGCGGCTAGCTCACTTGCCGCTCGTCTGTCTCGATCAGGTCCATTAAATCGAGGTGTAATTGATGCAGAATCTGATCGGATTTCTCGAAAGACAAAAAACGTTTTCCCTTGAGAACGTTGTGGAGGTGCGGTTGCGAAATGCCGGTGACCCGCGCGAGGCTGCGCTCGGTGATCTCTCCGCTGCGCACGCGGTGCCGCAAATGCACGACCAGCCGCGTCTGAAGCCCCTGGAAGTTAATCGCCATCGATTGATGTATTCCTTGTCGAAATAGAGGAGTACTGCCTCCTCTTAGTCAGAAAGAAAAGGCCTGCGCATTTTTGGTTAAGAAATCGCATCGATTTCTGCAATTTTAAGCCGCCTGAAATTAGCAGCTTAACACAAATTATCCCGCTATCATAAACCTTAGATAATTTTTATAGTTTATTTGATTTGCTTGACGAATTTTTAAGTGCGGCTAGATTGGAGAAAGTTGTTTCACAGAGGTCGCGGCCCGCGCCAGTTCTTAAGGTGGCCGCCGCCAGGAGGACATTCTCTCAATGCACTGGAATCGCTCAAACGCAATCGGCCTAGCCAAAGTATCGTGCACTTCCTGTCACGGTCACGGCTCCCGTCTTGTCCATAAAGGGAAAGAGGTACCGTGCCATTGCGTGTTTCGTGCCATTTTCCGCGCCTGTCATAACCGCTTCCGCGAGTGCGCCGCCAAGTCGGGTCACATCAGCACCGTTTCGCTGGAATTCAGCGGAGGCAAGGAGGGCTGCCGTGTCTATTCCCGCAAGCGGGAGGAGTTCATGGCCGACTTTTGCCTGGTTAGCAGGCGAACGCTGGACGATGCGGACTACCGCATTTTCCGCTTCTATTTCTTACTCGGCGGGGACTGGAGGCTGTGCTGCCGCCGCCTCGGTATGGACCGCGGCAATTTCTTCCATGCGGTCTACCGAATTCAGCAGACGCTGGGGCGGACCTTCGCCGAACTCGAGCCGTACCCGCTCTTTCCCCTCGACGAATACTTCGGCGGCGTGATCCACAACGAAGACGTTCATCCTCTGCCGCCGCTCCCGCCGCCCAAAGCGCTGAAAAACGTCGCGATCCGGCTTCCCCTCACGGCCTGACCGCGAAGGAAAAGGGGAGGGCCAGCCGCCACTCCCCTTTCGCCGTTCCCGTAAAATAAAGCATTCCTCCGCTATGGATCCGCTGACCCACAGCGCTACCGGTCTGTTCTTGAGCCGCGCCGGCTTGAACCGGCTCACACCGCTGGCCACCCCGATCCTGATTCTGGCCGCCAACGCACCCGATATCGACATCGTCACCTTGACCGGTGGTCCGCTGAATTACCTGCACTACCATCGGCATCTTACTCACTCGATCATCGCCATGCCGGTGATGGCTGCGCTGACCGTGGCGCTGGTTTGGGTGTTGGCGCGGCGGCAAATTCGCTGGGGCGGGGCAATGCTGGCGGCACTGGTAGCCATCGGCTCGCACTTGCTGCTCGACTACACGAATGTGTATGGCATCCGCATGCTGCTCCCGTTCTCGTCCGCCTGGTTGAGGCTGGACTGGACGCCGGTGGTGGACCCGTGGATTTGGAGCGCCCTGCTGCTTGGAATTATCGGCCCGTTTCTCTCGCGCCTGGTGACTTCCGAGATCACATCGAATCAACGCCGGCCGAAGTACCACGGCCGCGGCTTTGCCTGGTTCGCCCTGATCTTCCTGCTGGCCTACAACCTCGGCCGCGGTGTCTTGCACGAACGAGCGGCGGCAGTGCTCGACTCCCGGACGTACGCTGGCGAACCCCCCACGCACGTGGCCGCCATGCCCACGCTCAATCCCGTCGTGTGGCGCGGCTTGGTGGAGACGCCGGACTGGTATCGGGTGCGCGAGGTCGATCTGAGCCGCCAGTTCGATCCTTTGCACGGCCCGATGTTCCAGAAGCCAAGTATGGATCCCGCGATCGCGGTGGCGCGCCAAACCGCTACGATTCAGACCTTTCTCTTGTTTTCGCAATTTCCACTGTGGCGCGTGACACCGGCTGCCGAGCCCCCTGGCAGTCGGAATGTAGAAGTTTTCGATATGCGTTTCGGCACGCCGCTGGAACCCGGTTTTATGGCCAGCGCTTTGGTAAGCCCCCAGAACCAGGTATTGAGTACTGCCTTTCAGTTTGGAGCAGTGCGTCCACGCTAAGGTATTCCCGCATGGAATCTAAGGCGTCTGGGGAATTTCCAATGCCCGGTGAGATTGCCACAATGAAAACGTGGATGCTCGCAAGACAGATACGCTCGACCGGGACCAACTGCGCGATGTGACTTTGGATGACGAAGCACTCATGCGGGAGATTCTCGCCGCTCTGATCGATGACACCTCCCGACAGATGAAATTACTCAACGCGGCGATCGCGGAGCAGGATGTGACGCGCTGCATGCGCCTGGCGCACTATTCGAAAGGCGCGTGTGCCAACGTGGGGGCCAACTCGGCCGCGGCAATCTTAAAAGAGATTGAAGTCAAGGCCGCCAGCGCCAATTTCGCCGACTGCAGTTTGGGCCTCGTCCGGCTGGTTCACGAGATGGACCTGCTACGGTCAGCCGCTGTTGAGCTGTAACGTTTCCGCGCGGCGCAATAATGCTTTGACGCCGTCCACACACAACACCGCGGCATGCTTCGATTCCGCGGCCAAGCCACCCACGGCTTCTTCCACGATTGAGGAATTCACCGCCGCGATTTCGGTGCGCGTTTTGCCCGTGATCCATTCCGTCAGCGCCGAGCCGGCCGCAATCGAAGCTGTGCAACCGCGCACCTTATAACGCGCCTCGGCTGCCGTTTCTCCCGAAAACCGCACCGAAAGCCGCAGAATATCGCCGCAGGCGGGATTGGAAACCTCCACTGTGACCGCCGGCGGATCCAGTTCCCCTACGTGGCGCGGATTCTGGAAATGGTCCAAAAGCCGTTCCGAGTACATTCCAGGTTCTATTCTAGCTGGCGTAACTGGTTCATTCCACGGCAAGTTCAGGGGTTCCAGTACCCCGGCAAACCTCTAGAACTTTTAAGCCAATTCGATTTACCGCAGAATGGCAAGTGTAGGGCGGCACAAGCTCTACAAGAAAGATTCTTAAGGAGATTCAGGCCATGAACATTTCGATCATTCCGAAAACTTTGGGGATGGCGGTACTCACCCTTGGTACCATCGCCGGTTTTGATATCGGCCTTAGCGAAAGCGGCCGCGCCATGGTGGTCTCGACCCTGAATCCTCAAAAAGAAGCGCCGGTGCGCCCCGCCGTCCTGGTGGTCGCCGCCAACCGCGCCGATCAACTCAGCGTTATCACCACCGTCGAGCCGCGTGGCTACGATGTGCTGGTGGCCAGCAACAGCAAGTCGGGCATGCAAGCCATCGGCAATGCATCGAAGCAGCAGCAGGTTCAGATCGTGGTGCTCGATACGGCCATGCCCAATTCCGGAACGGTCTTGCGCAAAGTAAAGTCCACCTATCCCAAGGCCCGGATCATCATGGTAGATCGCAACCACTCCGCCGTCTATCTCGCCCGGCAGCTTCTGAACGCCATCGCCTAGCCCCATCCTTGCTTGCCGGCAGGCACACCCGCAGCGTCTGCCTGCTCCTTCTGCAGCTTTCCACTTCTCCTGCCGATTACTATTCCGGCGCCCCCGATCAGAGGCGGCGCACGGAAAAGAGCTGGAATGTTGCGATTCGTTTGCGTTCTTTCACTATTACTCGCCGCAGTAGGCACTTCTCTGGCAGGCGCCCTGCCGGCCGAACCAGTGCCCCCTTCTTCGCTGGTCCAAGGGATCCCTTCGGGCGATCACAGCGCACGGCCTCGCGATCGATGGCTGCGCGTCGGCCTGATCTGGGGCGCAACCGCGTTGGATTTGGCAAGCACCCGCTACGCCCTTGCGAACAATCCGGCCACGCGCGAATCCAACCCATTCCTGGCTTCGAATAATGGCAGCTTGCGCACCGGCGCGTATCTCGGTGTCTCGTTGCCGCTGGACGCCCTGGCTACCTATGCCAACCTGAAATACCCTCACAGCCGCAGCCTGCGCATCCTCACCTACGTGACGAGTTTCGCGAAGATCGGCATCGGAGTGCGCAACTTCCGGCAGGGAAACTAGAGTCCCGCCCGTTCGGTGTTTCCATCCCGTTAACAGACTGCCCTCATGCATTAAACTGAATGGCGGCGGAAACAACCATGAAGTCACTCGAAACTTTTGCGTTTGCCTCGATTGCGCTGGTGTGCGTATCGAGCTTGTTAGCAGAAACGCCGAAGCCCGTGCACACGCAATCCGGCTTGGCGCAAGGCACGGCTGAAGACGGGGTCACGATTTACAAGGGCATTCCCTTCGCCGCGGCGCCGCTCGGCGATCTGCGTTGGCGCGCTCCGCAGCCGCCGGCGGATTGGAGCGGAGTCCGCAATGCGGACAAATTCGCGCCCGCGTGCATGCAGGTTCCAATCGTGATGCCGGCGCTGGGAATGGATGCCCTCACGACCAACGAGGATTGCCTGTACCTCAACGTCTGGACTCCGGCGAAGTCGCCGAACGACCGCCTGGCGGTGATGGTGTGGATCTATGGCGGCGGTTTCACGGCCGGGGGCACCTCGCTCGCCACATACAACGGAGCCAACCTGGCAAAGAAGGGCGTGGTGGTAGTGAGTGTCGCGTATCGCGTAGGCGCATTCGGCTTCATGGCGCACCCGCAACTCACCGCCGAGCAGGGGGGCCATTCCGGTAATTATGGCCTGCTGGATCAGATCGCCGGATTGCAATGGGTCAAGCGCAACATCGCGGCATTCGGCGGAAACCCGGCCCGCGTCACCATTTTCGGCGAATCGGCGGGCGGAATCGCGGTCAGCATGCTGGCGGCATCGCCCTTGGCAAAGGGGTTGTTTCAAGGCGCGATTTCGGAGAGCGGCGGCAACTTCGCGCCCGAGCGGCAAGGAATGGAAGGTGGCGAGAACATGGATTCGCTGGCCACCGGCGAAAAGAATGGCGTCACGTTGTTTTCGAAGCTGGGTGCCGCTTCGATCGCCAACGCACGCAAGCGGACGGCGGAGGAGGTGATGAAGGCCTCGCCGCCGGGTCTGGCAGGGTCTTGGCCCATTTTTGATGGCTACGTGCTGCCCGGCGATCAGTACAAACTCTACGAAGCCGGACATTACAACGACACACCTATCCTGATCGGGACGAATTCTGACGAGGGCGCGCTGTTTGTTCCGACGATCACCGACGCGGCCTATCAGGCCAGCACTCATTCCGGCTATGGAGAGTACGCCGGCAAGATTTTGGCCGCCTATCCCCCAGGTTCGGAAGCTCTCCGGTCGGACCGCGATCTGTTCCGCGACACCGCCTTCGCCTGGCCGACGTGGACTTGGGCCCGGCTGCAATCCAAAACGGGCAAGGGCAAGGTGTTCGTCTACTATTTCAGTCATCGGCCGCCATATCCCAACGCACCACAGTTCAAGGATTGGGGCGCGGCCCATGGCGGCGAAATCGCCTATGTCTTCGGAAACTTCAGCGCCGCGATGCCGGCAAGCGCAGCCGATCGCGCCGTGTCGGAAGAGATGTCCTCCTACTGGGTAAACTTCGCGAAGACCGGCGATCCGAATGGAAAAGGGCTGCCCCAGTGGCCCGCTTTTGCCAACTCGAATGCACAGGTGATGAACCTGAATGATCCGTCCAAGGCCATACCCGTTCCCAACGTCGAGAAACTCGAGGTGCTGGACGGCTATTATGCCTGGCGACGCAGTCAAGCCGAGAAGAAGCACTGAGCTGTGGTCCAATAAGGCCATGGTTCAAGTCGTGGCCGCGATTCTCGAACACGAGGGCAAGGTGTTGATCGGCCAGCGGCAACCGGAACAATCCCACGCATTAAAGTGGGAGTTTCCGGGAGGCAAGGTCGAAGCAGGCGAAACGCCGGAGCAGGCAGTCGCACGCGAGTTGGAAGAAGAACTCGGGATTCGCAGCGCGGCGGGCCCGGAAATTACCCGCTACGAATACCAATACCCCGGCAAGGATCCGATTCTGCTCGTCTTTTTCCGCATCGTGTCCCACATCGGCGAACCGCGGAACCTGGTCTTCCACGACATGCGTTGGGTGCCCATTGGCGAGCTGGCCAGCTTCGATTTCGTCGAGGGCGACCGCGATTTCATCCGCACGTTCGGCTCCGGAAACCGTGCCGGATCCCACTAAACGCGCCTACCGTGCCGCCTATACTGGTTGCTATGGGAACAGCGATCAAAATGGTGGATCCGCAGCAGGATGAATTCCTGGCCGGCCTCGAAAGCAAATCACACCGCGCCAATCACTTCTTCCGCACGATGGCGAATCGTCCCGAAGTGCTGAAGACGTTCGTGCCGTTCTACGGCGCGGTTGTGGGGCCGGGCTCGGTCGAACGCCGGGTCAAGGAGCTGGTCTACCTGACGTGCTCCTACGCGAACGAGTGCCCGTACTGCACCGCCGCCCATGTCGCCAGCGGCAAACGCGCGGGGATCACCGAAGACGAGCTGCGCGCGCTGCAGACCGAACAAGACCACATGTTTTCAGAGCCGGAACGAGCCGCCATTCGTTATGCCCGCGAGCTGACGCGTGAGGCCGATGCGAAAGACTCGCGCGCCAGCCTCTTCGCGCACTTCGACAACCAGCAGATCGTCGAGATCACGCTGGTCGCGGCGATGGCCAATTTCACCAACCGATTCAACAATGGACTCATGCTCGAGCCGGAATCGTAGATGGCGGTTCTGAGCGGGATCCATCCGGTCACCGAGGCCCTGCGCAGCGGACGGCCCTTGGACCGCGTGCTGGTGGCTCACGGCGCGGGCGGACCGAGAGTGCAGGTCATCGTCGATCTGGCGCGGCAGGCCGAAGTCCCGGTTCGATTCGAGCCGCGCTCCGCGCTCGACCGCGTTGCCGGCACGTCTGCGCACCAGGGCGTGGTAGCCCTCGGCGCGGCCAAGAAATACGCCGATTTGGGCGCGGTTTCCACTACCGGCATTTTGGTGTTGCTCGACGGAGTAGAAGATCCGCACAATCTCGGGGCGATCATCCGCACGGCGCATGCCGCCGGCGCAGCCGGAGTCGTGATTCCGGAACGCCGCGCCGCGGGTTTAACCGATGTGGTCGCCAAGGCCGCCGCCGGGGCGCTCGAACACTTGCCGGTCATTCGTGTCACCAACATCAACCGCACGCTGGAAGAGCTGAAAGAGCGTGGCTACTGGGTTTACGGTCTGGATGAAAGGGGCGCCGAGGATTACGACCGGGTAGAGTTTGCGAAACCTGCCGCGCTGGTGCTGGGCGCTGAGGGCAAGGGCCTGCACGAACACGTGCGCAAACATTGCGACGCTCTGGTGCGCATTCCGATGGCAGGGAAAATCTCATCGCTCAACGTGTCGGTGGCTGCCGGCATTGTGCTGTTCGAGTGGAAACGCCGTTCGGCGTCCACATAGTAGAATCGAGGGTACCCCCGATGAATCACGTACTGTCCACGCACTTGTTCGTCAACCATCGCCTCACCACGTCGATGTTGAGCAAGATCGAGCAGGCGGGTATCCCCTCCGTCGAAATCTTTTGCGCGCGCCAGCATCTGGACTACTACAACAAAGAACAGGTGGCCGAGCTCGGGCACTGGTTCCACGACTCGCAGGTGCGGATGCACTCGCTGCACTCGCCGATGTACACCGACGAAATCTGGGGCCGCTCCGGACCGCATTCCGTCATTACGATCACCGAACGAATCAAGGCACAGCGATTGAAATCGGTGGATGAAATCAAACGCGCGTTGGAGATTGCCGAGGTGATCCCGTTTCGATATCTCATCCAGCACATCGGGGTGGGCGGCGAAGAGTTCGATTTGCGCAAGTTCGACGCCGCCTTCAGCGCTCTCGAAGAGCTGAGCCTGTTTGCCGGCCAGCGGGGCGTGGAGATTCTGTTGGAGAACATTCCCAACGAGCTCTCGAGCGCGGAGCGGCTTCTGCAATTTGATGAAATGACGCACCTCGGGTTGAACTTCGTTTTCGATACGGGCCACGCCAATATGAACGAGGGCGTCGCCTCCGCGTTTGCGGCGCTGAAAGAGCGCATTCGCTCCACGCATCTACATGACAATAACGGGACGGACGATGTACATCTGTTCCCCTTCTTCTCTACGGGCGGAACCATCAACTGGCGCCGCACCATGGAGTTATTCCGTAGTTGTCCGGGCCAGTTTCCCCTGGTGCTCGAGTTGAAGGAACGGCCCGACGTCCCCAATCCGCTCGATCAGGTCAAACAGATCTTCGATCGCCTGGAAGCGCTGGAAGAAGACGAGTCGTGATCGAGCCCGGAGGCTACGTCCGCGATCTGCTCCGCGGAACGCCCGGGGCAGCGGTGACGGCCCGCGGATGGGTGAAGACGCGGCGCGACGGCAAGAACGTCCACTTCATTCAACTGAACGACGGCTCCTCGCCGGTGGATCTGCAGATCGTCGTTGACGAAGGCGTGGTGGCGGCGGAAACCATCGCCAGCGTCACCACGGGCGCCTGCCTGAGCGTCGAGGGCGAGTTGGTGGCGTCACCGGGCAAAGGCCAGGCAGTCGAACTGAAGGCGCGCAGCCTGGTGGTGCATGGCGCGGCGCCGCCGGAAGAGTATCCCCTTCAGAAGAAGAAGCACAACCTCGAGACGCTGCGGCCTCTGGGGCATCTGCGCGGACGCAGCAACACGTTCGGCGCCGTGTTCCGCGTGCGCAATGCGCTGGCGCGCGCCATTCACAAGTTTTTTCAGGACCGCGGCTTTCTTTACGTGCACACGCCCGTCATCTCGGGCTCCGATGCGGAAGGCGCCGGGTCGATGTTCCAGGTGACCGCGCTCGATCTAGAAGAAGCCGTTCGTGCGCACAAGCCCGTGGACTTCGCGCAGGATTTCTTCGCGCGCCACACGTTTCTCACGGTGAGCGGCCAGTTGGAGGCGGAGATCCTGGCGCTGGCGTTCGCCAATGTGTATACATTTGGCCCCACGTTCCGCGCCGAGAACTCCAATACGCCGCGCCACCTGGCGGAGTTCTACATGATCGAGCCGGAGATGGCTTTCTGCGATCTGAACGATGACCAGGATCTGGCCGAAGCGTTTCTCAAAAGCCTGGTGGAGCAGGTCATTGCCGAATGCCGGCCCGATCTGGAATTCCTCAGCAAATGGTACGAGCCGGAACTGTTTCGCAACCTCGAAGGTGTGCTGGCAGGGGGGTTCGAACGCATCTCGTACGCGGAAGCGATCGGCCTGCTCCAGAAATCCGGCCGCAACTGGGAGTTTCCGACCGAGTGGGGATCGGACCTGCAGAGCGAGCACGAGCGCTACCTCACCGAGGAGCTTTTCCAAAAGCCGGTCATCGTCACGAACTATCCGCGCGAAATCAAAGCGTTCTACATGCGCAGCAACGATGACGGCAAGACCGTCGCCGCCATGGATGTGCTGGTGCCGCGGATCGGCGAAATCATCGGAGGGAGCCAGCGCGAAGAGCGCCACGATGTGTTGCTCGCCAAGATCCGCGATCATGCCGGAATGAATGAGGAGGCCTACTGGTGGTACCTGGAGCTGCGCAAATTCGGCGGAGTCGAGCACGCCGGCTTCGGGATGGGCTTCGAGCGAATGATGATGTATCTCACCGGCATGAAGAACATTCGCGACGTGATCCCGTTCCCGCGCACGCCGGGGAATGCCGAGTTTTAGTGGTGCCGGCACGACGTGTTTCAAAACTTGCGAGATCCGCGCACGAACTTGTGGCGCAGGCCGTCGTTCTTCAGCGGCCTGCGTTGCTGGCAGACGGCAGAAAACGACCGTCTGCCCCACAGAGTCTTTAATGCGACCCTCCATCATCGCGATTATCGGCGCGCCGCTCGACCTGGGACAAGGCCGGCGCGGCGTCGATATGGGCCCTTCGGCTTTGCGGGTGGCCAACCTGAATTCGCGGATTCGCGCGCTGGGCTATGACGTCGAAGACCTGGGAAACGTGGAAGTGGCACAGGCAGAGAACACCCCCGAGGGGGACAGCAGCGCGAAATATGCCGTGGAGATTGCCGCGTCCTGCGAGCACCTCGCTGCCGCCGTTGGCCAGGCCCTGGCCCGCGGGCGTTTCCCAATCGCGCTCGGCGGCGATCATTCGATAGCGGTTGGCACGGTCACTGGAGTTTCCGACCACTTCCGTGCCCGAGACAAGAACGTGGGGATCATCTGGCTGGATGCCCATGCCGACATGAACACGCCGGATAGCAGCCCAAGCGGCAACGTGCATGGCATGCCGCTTGCCTGCATTGTGGGTCTTGGCCCGCGGGAACTCACGCATCTCGGCGGCTACGCACCTAAAGTGAACCCGCGAAATGCAGTGATCGTCGGCCTGCGCGATGTGGATCAACTCGAGAAGCCGCACGTTCGCGATTCCGGCGTCCGCGCGTTTACGATGCGCCACATCGATGAACGCGGGCTACGCTCGGTGATGGAAGAAGCCATTCGGCTGGCGAGTGATGGTACGGTAGGGTTTCACCTTTCGCTGGATATGGACTTCGTGGACCCGCGCGATGCTCCCGGTGTCGGCACGCCGGTGCGCGGCGGGGTTACCTATCGCGAAGCACATTTGGCAATGGAAATGATCTGTGATTCCGGGCAGATGGTTTCGATGGAAGTGGTGGAGGTAAATCCCGTGATCGACGAGGTGAACCGCACCGCCGACTTGGCCGTCGAATTAGTGATGTCGGGGCTGGGGAAGCGAATTCTATGAAATTGCGTGTGGCGGTCGTCTACGGAGGGCGCAGCGGCGAGCACGAGATTTCTATCCGGTCGGCCAAGGCCATCGTAGACCGGATGGATCCAGCCAAATATGACAAGATCCTTTATTTGATCGCGGAGGACGGCACGTGGAGCCCACACCCCATCATGCCGGAACCCGGCGCGCAACCAGAGATCGACGTCGTATTTCCGGTCTTGCATGGCACGTTTGGCGAAGACGGCACCATCCAGGGACTACTGGAGATGGCGGATTTGCCATACGTCGGCGCGGGTGTGCTGGCATCGGCCGTGTCCATGGACAAGGAAATGACGAAACGTGTCTGTATGGAACGGATGTTGCCGGTTGTAGACTACGTGGTCGTTACGCGCGAAACGCCGGATCCCTGCCAGGCAGCCGCCAAGCTGCCGTTCCCTCTTTTCGTGAAACCGGCGAACCTCGGGTCGTCGGTGGGGATTTCCAAAGTTCGCAACGGAGCGGAGCTGGAGGCTGCGGTCCGTTTGGCAGCTGAGTACGACCGCAAGATCATCGTCGAGCGCGCGATCGCCGGACGTGAATTGGAGTGTGCCGTGCTCGGTAACGAAGCGCCGCAGGCTTCGTTGCCTTGCGAGATTCTGCCCTCGCGCGAGTTCTACGACTACGAAGACAAATACGTACTCGATCAAGCGCAGACCAAGGTTCCGGCCGATCTCGAATCGTCGAAGACCGAAGAGTTGCGGCGTTTGGCGGTCGAGTGCTACAAAGCCGTCGAATGCTCGGGCATGGCGCGGGTCGACTTCTTTCTCGAAGCTGCTACCGGGCGGCTGTACATTAATGAGATCAACACCATCCCCGGATTCACCTCCATCAGCATGTATCCCAAAATGTGGGAGCACAGCGGGATCCCGTTTTCAGCCCTGATCGACCGGTTGATCGAGCTGGCGCTCGATCGGCACCGGCGCAAAAAGGCTACCAAGTTCACGCGATAAAATAGGTGGCATGGCTACTCTTCCGAAGACGACCGGAATCACGTACGAAGAGTGGCTCGAGATGCCAGTGGTCGAGGGGCGTGAGGAGGTCGTGAATGGCGAAATCCGCAAAATGCCTCCGAACAAGATGCCGCACCCGAAGATTGTTAACAACCTGACGGTAGCTTTCCTGCGGCAGCTGGACCTAAAGGCCGCTCAGTTCTTCAGTAGCGCGTTCGGTTTGGTGATTAGCAAGGAGCCGCTCACGTGCCGTGCCCCGGATATTGCAGTATTTGACCGTTCGACGATGGTTGAGCAGGACGGTTACGTTCATTCCGCGCCGCAGCTTGCCATTGAAGTTCTTTCGCCTTCGGACAAGCGAAAAGAGATTGCCGAACGGCTCCGCGATTACGAAAGCATTGGCACTCCGGAAGTCTGGCTCGTTAGTCCAGAGGCTTCGCATGTCGAAGTCCTTCTTCTCGAAAACGGCAAGCTTCAACGCTCCGCCATCCTTGCCGAAGGCCTCCTGAAACCGAAACACTTTCCGGCCGTCCAAATCGATATCGCCGAAATCTGGCCGGACTGATGGTGCGTCTCACTGCAGCCCTGTTTATCTGCGCTGCCGCCGCGCTGCCGGCTGCCGACGACATCGAGTCTCAAATGAAGAGCGTGACGGGCGCGTTCTCTGTTCTGAAGGAGAACGCCGCCGATCCGGTCAGCTCCGAACAGGCTTTCTATCAAGGCGCAATTCCGGGTCTGCTGCGAAAGCTTGATCCCCATTCGGTTTTTTTCGATCCCGGCCAGTTCGAACAACTGCGCAAACTCGAAACGTCGACGCAAAAAGGTTTTGGCACAGTCGTGTCCCTCATGCCGGGGCGCATCATCATTTTGCAAACGCTGCCCGGAACTCCTTCCGCCAAGGCCGGCCTCAGCCCTGGCGACGAGATCCTCGCGATCAATGGGTACATCATCAGTCAACTCCAGCTCGAGCAATTGCAGGAGTTGCTTACTGAGGCGCGGCAGCGGCCGGCGCAACTCGACGTCAAACGGCCAGGCAGCTATGGGATTCTGCATTTTGCTTTGACTCCCGAGGAGTTGCAATCGCCCAGCGTCGACCGTGCCTTCTTTGTGGCAGCGGGCATCGGCTACGTGCGCGTAGCCAGCTTCGAAGAGAGCACACCGCAACTGATCCGGGAAGCCATCGAGAAGCTGGGCGGCGAACAGCTCAGCGGGCTCATCCTCGACTTGCGCAACAATCCCGGCGGACTGCTCACAGCAGCGGTGCAAACGGCAGCCTTGTTTCTCGAACCGGGGCAGAAGGTGCTGACCGTTCGCGGCCGAAACACACCCGAGCACGGCGAAACCGTCCCGGAAAACGCCAAGCCTTACCGCTTCAAGCTGGCGATTCTGTTAAACGACAAGACGGCGAGCGCTTCGGAAATCGTCTCCGGCGCCATGCAAGATCACGACCGCGCCACCATCCTGGGACAACCCAGTTTCGGCAAGGGCCTGGTGCAGAGCGTCTTTCCGATGAGCGAGGGAACGGGGCTGGCCCTGACCACGGCGCTCTACTATACGCCCAGCGGGCGCTCGATTCAGAAGCCGCTCGATGCGGCCCAGTTCGAGCTCGCGGCAGCCACCAGCCACGTCAACGGCAAGCAGCAATTCCACAGCGACAAGGGCCGGCCGCTGACAGGCGGGGGAGGGATTCGACCCGACATCGTCGTCTACCCCGAGCCTGTGACGCGTCTGCGAGCGGCCATGGAAGGCACCGGATCCTTCACGAACTTCGCAACCGAGTACCTGGCTCATCACAAAGTGGGCGGCGATTTCCAGATCACGCCGGAGATCGTCAACGACTTCCGCCTCTTCCTGGCAGAACGCCACATTGTGCCGGGGACGAGCGAGTGGGTTGCCGAGCAAGGCTTTGTCGAGAACCGGCTCGAAACGGAAATTGTCAATCAGGCGTTGGGCGTGGAGAAGGGCGACCAGATCGAAGCACGCCGCGACCCGGTGATCCTGAAAGCCGTGGAAGTACTCGGCGGATAAGCCCGGCTGTCATAATAAAAACAGGGAGGCTGACCCTTGTCTACGCTCATCTCTCCGACTTCCATCTCACTCGATAACGAAAAAAATCCATGGCTGGCCGCCGCTGCGCGGTTCGATGAAGCCGCGATGCGGCTCAAGCTGGATGACGGCATGTGCAAAGTGCTGCGCGCTCCGGCCAAAGAGATCACGGTGCATATCCCCGTGCAATTGGACGACGGAAGGATCGAGGTCTTCACCGGCTATCGTGTACAGCATTCCATTGCCCGCGGCCCGTCGAAAGGCGGCATCCGTTTCGCGCCCGATGTGACGCTCGACGAAGTTCGCGCACTGGCCTCCTGGATGACGTGGAAATGCGCCGTGGTGAACATCCCGTTCGGCGGCGGCAAGGGCGGCGTGATCTGCGACCCGAACGTGCTTTCGGATGCCGAGCTGGAGAAGCTGACGCGCCGTTACGCCGCGGAGATTATCGACTTCATCGGGCCCGAGCGCGATGTGCCGGCGCCGGATGTCAATACCAATGAGAAGGTGATGGCGTGGATTATGGATACGTACTCCATGCATGCGCGCCATACGGTTACGGCGGTGGTGACAGGTAAGCCCCTGGCGCTGGGCGGCTCGCGCGGCAGGCCCGAAGCTACGGGCCGAGGCTGCATGATGGTGACGCTCAAAGCGCTGCCGTTTTTTCAGATGTCGCCGCAGAATTGCCGCGTGGTCATACAAGGCTTCGGCAATGTGGGCGGAATGGCCGCGCGCCTCATGAGTGCCCAAGGATTCAGGATCATCGCCCTTATCGAATATGATGGCGCCGTGTACAATCCGAAGGGGCTGGACATTGTGGCGTTGGAAAGGCACCGCAAAGACACGGGATCCGTCACGGGGTTTGCGGGCGGCGAAGATATGGACCGCAACGAGGCGATGTTCCTCGAGTGCGACGTCCTGCTGCCCGCGGCCACGGAAAACGTGATCACCTCGCAAAATGCCGACCGCCTGCGTTGCAAGATCCTGTGCGAAGGCGCCAACGGCCCCACCACGCCTCTGGCCGACGAAATTCTCGCCGATAAGAAGATCTTCGTGATTCCCGATATTCTGGCCAATGCCGGCGGTGTAACGGTTTCGTATTTCGAGTGGGTGCAGGACCGGCAGGGCTACTTCTGGAACGAGCAACTAGTGAACCAGCGGCTCGAAGAAATTATGGTGGAAAGCTTCGACGCCGTGGTGCACTACGCCGAGACGCACCGCGTGAACAACCGCATCGCCGCCTACATGCTGGCGCTCGATCGGGTGGCCGTCGCCATCAAGCTGCGGGGGATTTACGCATAAGGTGAACACAGGCTCTAGTGTAGTGCGTCGTACAGAATGCAGTTTAACTCTGTGGGGCAGACGATCGGTTTCTGTCGTCCGCCGCACAGCGGCGCGAGGGCGCGCTTCGCACACCCTGGCAGACCGCGAAAGACGACGGTCTGCCCCACGGAAGGCAGCGAAATACGCCTCGTTATTTGTGACGCAGATCACTAGGCAGTTTGTGGGGCGGGCCTTCCGGCCCGCCGCCGGGCTTCTGCCCGGCGCGCCGCCTGAAAGGCGGCGGCAGGCCGGAAGGCCTGCCCCACATGTCCTCTGACGCTTCCACGCCGCTGATGCGGCAGTACAACAGCATCAAGCAACAGGCGCCCAACGCGCTGCTGATGTTCCGGCTGGGCGATTTCTACGAGCTGTTTTTCGAAGACGCCGTGGTGGCGGCTCGCGAGCTCGAAATCACGCTGACTGCGCGCAACAAAGAAAAGGGAGCGGCCATTCCCATGTGCGGGGTGCCCTATCACGCGGCCGAGGGCTACATCGCGCGGCTCATTCAGAAGGGCCACCGCGTCGCCATCTGCGACCAGATGGAAGATCCCAAGGTTGCCAAGAAACTGGTGAAGCGGGAGATCACCCGCGTGGTCACACCCGGCACCGCGATGGACGCCGCGCTGCTGGCGCCGCGCGAGAATAACTACCTCGCGGCTGTGGCTCGCGCGGGCACGCGCTACGCCGTGGCGCACGTGGATGTCTCCACCGGCGAGTTCCGAGTCACGGAGTTGGAGCCGGCTGATGTCCTCGGCATCCTGGAAAGCCTGGGCGCTCGAGAGGTTCTGTTTCCTGCCGAGCTGCCGCTACTCAACGGAACCGAGCGCACCGGGTTGCGCTTTGTGCGCACGGAGCTCGAAGACTGGATCTTCACCCAGGATTATGCCGACCGCTGCCTGCGCGACCATTTCAAGCTGCTTTCGCTCGATGGTTGCGGACTGGCCAATCGCCCGGCGGCCGTAGGCGCTTCCGGCGCCATCCTCCACTATCTGCGCGATACGCAGCGCGGCGCGCTCGATCACATCGATCGGCCGGCCTATTACGATCGCGCCGACTTCATGGTGTTGGATGCGGTGACGGTCCGCAATCTGGAACTGGTAGAGCCGCTTTTTTCCGCAGATGCCGGCGGGCAGAACTCGGCCACGGTGTTGGTGGTGCTGGACCAGACCCAAACCGGGATGGGCGGCCGGTTGTTGCGGCAGCGCTTGCTCCGCCCATCCATGGATCGGGCCGAGATCGAGCAGCGTCTGGAAGCGGTCGGCGAACTGATCCAGCAAACCATCCTGCGCGCCGAGTTGCGCAAACAGCTCACCGGAATTCTCGATGTGGAGCGGCTGCTGGCTAAAGTGACGCTGGGCTCGGCCGGTCCGCGCGATCTATTGGCGCTGGGGCGGTCGCTCGAAAAGATCCCGGCGCTCAAGCGCACATTCGATACGCAACAGGCGGCGCGGCTCCGGTCCATCCATGAGCGGCTGGACGAGCTGCCGGACGTGACCAATCTGATTCTGGAGGCCATCGCGGACGAGCCGCCGCTCAATCTCGCCGATGGCGGTACTATCCGGCCGGGCTTTAACGCGCAACTCGATGAACTGCGGGATCTCAGCCTCAACGGCCGGCAATATATTGCTCAGATCGAAGCGCGCGAGCGGCAGCGCACCGGCATTCAGTCGCTCAAAGTGCGTTTCAACAATGTGTTCGGTTACTACATCGAGATCACCAGGGCAAATTTGCAACTGGCGCCCGCCGATTACGAACGCAAGCAAACGCTGGCCAATGCGGAACGTTTCACCACACCCGAGTTGAAGGATTACGAGCGCAAGGTTTTGGACGCCGAGGATAAGATCCTCACGCTCGAAAAAGAACTGTTCACCAAGGTGCGCCAGTCTGTGGCCGCCGAGGCGCAGCGGATTCGGGCTTCTGCGGCGGCCATCGCGGAGTTGGATGTCACTGCCTCGCTGGCTCAGGTTGCGGCGGAAAACCGCTACCAGCGTCCGGCGTTTTCGGAAGATGGCGAAATGCGCATCATGGCCGGGAGGCATCCCGTCATCGAGCGTCTGGCTGACCAGGATGCCGCACGGTTCATTCCCAACGATCTGTTTCTCAACGACAACAGCGATCTGATCGCCATCATCACCGGGCCGAACATGGGCGGTAAATCCACGTACCTGCGGCAGGCGGCGCTGATCGCGATTCTGGCGCAGATGGGATCGTTCGTTCCCGCCGAATCGGCGCTGCTGCCAGTGATTGATCGCATCTTCACGCGCATCGGCGCCTCCGACAATCTCGCGCGCGGCCGCTCCACCTTCATGGTGGAGATGACCGAAACCGCCGTGATCCTGAACACGGCATCGGCGCGCAGTCTGATTGTCCTCGATGAGATCGGCCGCGGCACCGCAACTTACGATGGCCTGGCGCTGGCTTGGGCCGTGGTGGAGCACATCCACTCCCTCACGCGCGCCAAGACTTTGTTTGCCACGCACTATCACGAGCTGACGGAACTGGCGGAACAACTCGAGGGCGTGCGCAACCTGCGCGTTTCGGTAAAGGAGTCGGGCGACCACGTCATCTTCCTGCATCGGGTCGAACCGGGGAAGGCTGACCGAAGTTACGGCATTGAAGTGGCTCGTCTGGCGGGATTGCCGCTGGGCGTGATCGAGCGCGCCCGCGAAGTCCTCAAACTGCACGAGCGCAGCGAGCACGAAGTGACCGAAGAGCTGGCCAAGCCCGAAGCCGGCCCGTTGCAGATCCGGCTTTTTGAGCCGGTGGGCTATCAAATTGCCGAACGCCTGCGTTCGTTGAACCTCGACCAACTGCGTCCGATTGAAGCTCTGCAATTGCTGAGCGAGCTGCAGCAGGAGCTCAAACGCTCGTGAGAGTCGCCGGCGTGATGAGCGGCACGTCGCTCGATGGCATCGACGTCGCGATCATTGAAATCGCGGGACACAAAGTAAGAACAATCGGATTTCGAACAACGCCGTATCCTGAGGCCGTACGCAGAACCATCCTTGAGGCTGCCAGTGCCGCCGGGATCTCCCGTTTGAACGTCCAACTCGGCGAACTTTACGCGCGAGCGGTCCTGCGCGCGGTACGAAACTTTGGGTCCGTCGATCTGATCGGCTGCCATGGACAGACGATCTGCCATGAAGGCGGCGTCCACACGTTGCAAATCGGCGAGCCCGCGGTGATTCGCGAACGCACGGGAGTTCCGGTAGTCTCCAACTTCCGCACGCGCGACGTTGCGGCCGGCGGGCAGGGCGCACCTTTAGTTCCGTACGTAGACTACCTGTTGTTCCGACATCGCACGCGCGCTCGTCTCGCCCTGAATATCGGCGGGATCGCCAATATCACCGTGATTCCACCATCCGCGAGGCCCGAAGATGTGACAGCCTTCGATACCGGCCCGGGCAATATGGTGATCGACGCGCTGGCCCGCGAATACACACGCGGACGGCAGCAATTCGATCGCAATGGTGCTATCGCCGCATCGGGAAGAATCGATCGGCGGTTACTGAACCGTCTCCTCGCTGATCCCTATTACCGCCGCCGTCCGCCGAAAACAGCGGGCCGCGAACAGTACGGGGCGGCGTTTGTGGAACGGCTGATCCAATCGAAGCGGCCGCTCCCCGATCTCATCGCAACAGCCACAGCCCTGACGGCAGCCACGATTGCGCGCGCAATCGGCCCCACGCGCGGCGATCTCATCGTGTCCGGCGGAGGAGTTCACAACCGTCAGCTCATGGCGCAACTGGCCGCGTTCTTACCGGCCATGACCATCACCACCACCGCGCAGCACGGTATCGATCCGGATGCCAAAGAGGCGATTGCATTCGCAATCCTTGCCCACCAAACGTGGCGGCGCAAGCCTTCCAACTTGCCCTCGGCGACTGGCGCTACGCACGCAGTTCTCCTGGGCAACGTTACACTTTGAAGCTGTCCTGGTTCTTAGCGGAGGAAGCTGGGCTGCGCCTCGCCCGAGGGGCCGCGCCCGGTAACAGGCTTCCCTACCCGCATCTCGGTCCAATCGTAGGCTAGCTCCTTACCGCAATCCAAACACGTCACGTAGGTTCCCAAGCGCGCTGCATTGGGTACCTGGAGAGCCTGGTAGCCACCCTTTTTGAGTGGCGTTAGCGGGAAGGTGGTCCTCCGATGAGAACAACCAAACAAGCTGTTCACAAGTGACTGAAGCATGGTTGGGATCCCTCTCTTTAATAGATACCAAATATCAGTCAAGAGTTTCAGCACTTCCCCCAACAAAAGTTACCAGGGATTGTGCGGATCGCAACAGCAAAAACTGTGGAAATGTTGTGGATTACGCCACAAATCTCGTCAGCCGAGTAATTTGGAAGCGATCGATTGAGCGATCAATTGCCCATGGAACCGGCCGTTTTCGATGAATATTTCATTTGTGTGCATGCCCGCAACAATGACGCCCGCAAGGTAAATCCCGCGCCGCTCGCTCTCCAAGGTCTCGGCGTCCGTGCGCGGTCTAAGTGTTTCCGGCTCCAGCGTAATGCCTGTGGAATTGAGAAACGCCAAATCCGGCTGGTATCCGATCAAGGCAAACACGAAATCGTTGCGCAGTACCACTTCGCCTTCCGGCGTGGTCACGCGAACGGAATCGGGCTGGATTTCGACCACGCGCGAACCGAAATACGCCTTGATCTCGCCGCTCTTAATACGGTTTTCAATATTCGGTTTGATCCAGTACTTCACATTATTGGAAATTGCGGATCCGCGGTGAATCAATGTGACCCGCGCACCCGTCCAGAAAAGTTCCAGCGCCGCAATCGCCGCGGAGTTCTTGGCGCCCACCACCACCACGTCATGGTTGTAGTACGGATGCGGCTCCTTGTAGTAATGCAGCACCTTCGGCAGTTCCTCGCCGGGCACGTTGAGCATGTTCGGGACGTCGTAATATCCCGTCGCGAGCACAATTTTTCGTGCCTGGTAGACGTGCTGGCAACCGAGCCGGTCGGTGGTGAAGACTTGAAACGCCAGATCGTCGCCAGCGATCCGATCGACTCGCTCATATTGCCGAATGTTGAGGTGGTAATGGTCGGCCACGCGCCGGTAATACTTCAGCGCTTCGGTGCGATTGGGCTTCTCGAACATGCTGGTCATTGGAAGGTTGCCGATCTCCAGCAGTTCCGGCGTAGTGAAAAACGTCATGTTGGTCGGGTAGTGATAGAGCGAGTTCACCACGCAACCCTTCTCGATGAGGACGCAATTTACGCCGCGTTGCTGGAGTTCAATCCCGCAGGCAAGCCCGGTGGGTCCGGCGCCCACCACGAGCGCGTCAAACGATTCGGTCACAGCTTGCTATCCAGCTCCGCCTTCAGTTTTTGCAGCTCGGAATCCAGCACGGAAGAATTCTTGCCGCCGCCTTCGGCCATATCCGGCCGTCCGCCGCCTTTGCCGCCCACGGCCTGTGCCAGCGCGCCCGCCAACTTACCGGCGTGGAATTTTCCGGTGAGGTCTTTACGAACTGCGGCCACAATCGCCACGTCGCCGTTGGCAGCCGACGCCAGCACCACCACTGGAATCTTCTGGTTGCGCAGCGAGTCGGCGACTAATCGCATTTGCTGCCGGTCCATGCCATCGAGGCGCTTCACCACCGGCTGTTGCGCTCCGCCCTGGACCAACTGTGCCGCGG
>Ga0335077_10000150_pt1 | contig 69958 bp, 70 predicted proteins | sample Lox_Sample_31_FD_207151 | JGI IMG/M metagenome (GOLD analysis project Ga0335077, IMG submission 207151) | Soil microbial communities from Loxahatchee National Wildlife Refuge, Florida, United States - Lox_Sample_3.1 | ecosystem: Environmental > Terrestrial > Soil > Wetlands | place: USA... | reverse complement strand
GGTGCGCGTGGAGCGGACGCATCGTCTCCCCTGCACTAGATAGAGATCCTTTAGGCGACCCTTAATTGATCTCAATTCCGCGCTAGATTGAGCGACCGGGCGCCTTTCGCCCGAGGGGAAAAGGAGCGTGCGCGACCCGTATCGGTTTGATCGCGCTGAATTGCGGCCCGACGAGCGCGTATTGCTGATCGGTGGCCAGCCTGCCGCGCTGGGCGCGCGGGCGTTTGATCTGTTGCTCGCGCTCGTGGATCGCCGCGAGCGAGTGGTCGCGAAGCAGGAACTCCTCGATGTGGTTTGGCCTGGCGTCGTCGTCGAAGAGCAGAACCTGTACGTCCATATCAACGTGCTGCGCAAGTTGGTCGGCCCGCAGGCGATCGCGACCATTCCCGGACGCGGCTACCGCTTCACCGCGAAGATCGAAGGCGTTGCCGAACAACCCGTATCACCGCACGCTTCAATTGTGGCCACGACACCCGAGGTGCCGAAGGCCAACCTGCCGCGGAATCTGACGCCGCTCGTCGGCCGGGACGCTGATCTCAATGAGCTAGCTGCCGAGATGCGGCAGCACCGTCTGGTTACCGTGGTTGGCGCCGGTGGCATAGGCAAGTCGTCGCTGGCGCGCGCGATGCTGGGTGAAGCCGCGCGTCACTTCGCGCAGGGCATCTGCTGGGTGGAGCTCGCAACGCTGCCTGCCGACAACTCAGCAGCCGAAGCGGTGTCCGCAGCAATCGCCGCATGCCTGGGGCTGCGCCTGTCCGGGGCTGACCCGCTGGCGGCGCTCGGCGCGGCCGTGACGCCATTCGAGGTGCTCATCGCACTCGATAACGCCGAGCATCTGCAGCCCGCTCTTGCGCGCGTCGCGGAAGCGTTGCTGCAATCCGCGCCGCGGGCGCGACTCTTGATCACGAGCCAGATTCCGCTCAATGCGAAAGGGGAGCAGCTCTACCGTCTCGGGCCGCTCGGCTGGCCGCCGGGGCGAGTCACGGCAGTCGAAGCGATGCGCTACGGCGCGGTAGCGCTCTTTGTCGCGCGCGCGCAAGCACAGGATCGGCGTTTCGCCTTGAGCGACGAGAACGCGGAGCAGGTGGTCGCGCTGTGCCGCGTGCTCGACGGCTTGCCGCTTGCCATCGAACTCGCCGCGGCACGATTGGGGTCGCTGGGCTTGCGGGGGTTGTGCAGCGGGCTCGACCAGCGCCTGCGCCTGCTCACGCACGGCCCACACACAGCACCGGCCCGGCAGCAGACGCTGCGCGCGTCGCTCGAATGGAGCCACGGCCTGCTCGGTACGGACGAGCAGAAGGTGCTACGGCGTCTTGCGGTCTTCGTCGGCAGTGCATCGCTCGAAGCGATCCAACAGGTGACGGCCGATGAATCGCTCGATGAGTGGGCCGTGGTCGATGCGCTCGGAGTGCTGGTCGATCGGTCCTTCGTCGCGATGCTCGACATGAACGAGTCACCGCGCTATCGGCTGCTCGACACGCCGCGCGCGTTCGCGCTGGAGCGGCTCGCTGCATCGAGCGAGATGCCCGCGGTCCGGGCGCGCCATGCCGCCGTGCTGTGCCAGCACTTCGAGCACGTCTACGCTGACGTGCAGAGCGGAAGCCTCGGCGTCGAACGCGGGTTCGATAGTCTCGAGCCGGATCTCGACAACGTGCGTGCCGCCTTTGCCTGGACGCTGGCTCACGATGCAGCGTGCGCGGTCGCGCTTTGCGGCAGCGTAATGGGTGCGTGCCCGTTTCACTCGATCCCCGAACGGCTTGCGATGTGGCAGGCAATCGAGCCGTTGCTAACGAGCGATGTGCCCGTCGGCCTGCGGGCGCGGGCGGCGCTCGAGACGAGCCATCTCGCAGGGAACCTGCAAGGTGAAGCGACGCGTGCTCATGTCGAACAGGCCGTGCGGCAGTTCCGCGACCTGGGTGACCGCTTCATGCTTTACCGCGCCCTGTCCAGGCTGGTGCGCCTGCTCGCCCGGGACGACGCTGCAGCGGCCGACGCGGCATTGGTGGAGATGCGGCAACTCGAGGACCCAGCCTGGCCAGCGGCACGGCTCGAGTGGGGTGCACAGGCCGAAACGATCTTGGCCTCTCACGACCCGAGCCCTTCGCTCGAGCGCGCCTATCGCCTAATGGCGTTGGAGAAGGAGGCCAACTCCCCCAACTTTTTCGGGTTGGAGACCGTGGTCGACATCGAACTGGGGCAGCGTCATGCCGCAGCGGCGCTCAGCGCCGCGCTGGAGCTTGTCGCCCGGTTTGAAGGGACCCGGTACCGCAGACGCCTGAGCATCGCCCGGGCCCAGCTGCTACAGGCGTGGCTCGCCAACGACGATGTCCGTCAAGCGCGTGCTTTGGCGTTGGTGGGCTGGCCCGACGCCGGCTTGTTTCATGGACACACCGCATGGTGGAGCGACGGCCTGGCTCTCCTGGCCGTTCTTGAAGGCCGCGCTCGCACCTCCGCGCTGCTGCGCGGATTCGCCGAATCGCGCTACGCGGTCGCTCAGAACAAGCGTGACAAAGCCGAAGCCGTCACCGTCGAGAGAGCTGAGGCGTTGGCACGCGCGTCCATCGGAGATGAGGATTTCGATCGCCTGATGTCCGCAGGTCGCCAGATGCGCGAGGGAGAGATCGGCGCCCTGGCTCTTGCAGAGGAGGACTACCACCCGCCCCAGGAACGATAGGCAAGGCGACGGTTGTTCTTAGCAGGCGCGCCCTGTGGCTTGGTACGTGCACCACGACCCCAATCGTGCGCCTCGCGAGGCACCTCGCCGCCCTCGGCGCGGCAGGCGGTGCCGCGGAGGGTGCATACGGCGGCACCGAGCAGCGCAGAGCCGGGGGCGGTGTGCGCAGCGCGCTTCATACCTCTGACTCGCGGCGTCCTGTCTGAGCGGAGCGAACGCAGTGAGCGCAGCGAGTTGCGCGGCGCGCCTCCGGATCGAGCAGCGCAGGGCAGTCGATGCGAAGCATCGACCGCCGACGTCTGCACCCGGAGCGGTACCGCCTGTCGCGCAGAGCGTGCACAGCCTAGGCGGTGGCGGCGGCAGACTCCGCCTGTTGCGCCGTGATTCCTCGCCCTCGACTCTCACGTCGTTCGGGATGACATGGATGTGGATGCCCCGGGCGTGGCGGTGGGAGTCTCGATCCCTACTGCCTAGAATCACGCCGCGCGGACTTCGGCGAGGAGTTCAATCGTGGGCAAGACCTGCAAGGCGAGCGAGGCGGTCGCCGGCATTCCCGACGGCGCGACGCTGATGATCGGCGGCTTCATGGCGGTGGGCTCGCCGCGGCGCCTGATCGACGAGCTGGTGCGCCAGGGCAAGCGCGACCTGACCGTGATCGCGAACGACACCGCACGTCCGGGCGTCGGCATCGGCAAGCTGATCTCGGCGCGGCTCGTGCGACGCGTCGTCACCAGCCACATCGGCACCAATCCGGAAACCCAGAAGCAGATGCTTGCGGGCGAAATCGAGGTCGAACTCGTTCCGCAAGGGACACTCGCCGAGAGGATCCGCGCCTCCGGCTTCGGCCTCGGTGGCGTGCTGACCCCGACCGGCGCCGGAACCACCGTGCAGGAGGGCAAGCGAACGCTCGAGATCAACGGGCGCGTCTTCCTGCTCGAGCTGCCGCTGCACGCGGATTTCGCGCTCGTCAACGCCCGCCGTGCCGATCACATCGGCAACCTCACCTATGCGATGACCGCACGCAATTTCAATCCGCTGATGGCGATGGCCGCCGACGTCGTCATCGCGGAGTCGCAGGAGATCGTGCCGGTCGGCGTGATCGCACCCGACGACGTCATGACCCCTGCCGTGCTGGTGGACCGCTTGATCGCGAAGGAACGGCCCAATGGATGACAAAACCCTGATCGCGCGGCGCGTCGCGCAAGAGCTCAAGGCCGGCTATCTCGTCAATCTCGGCATCGGCCTGCCGACGCTGGTGGCGAGTTTCGTGCCGCGCGAAGCGAACATCTTCTTCCAATCCGAAAACGGGATCGTCGGCATGCAGGTCATCCCGGAGGAGGGATTGGAAGCGGAGGACCTGACGGATGCAGGCGGCAGTCCGATCAGCGCCTTGCCGGGCGCGGCGACGTTCGACAGTGCGATGTCGTTCGGCCTGATCCGCGGCGGACACCTCGACGTCACGGTGCTGGGCGGCCTCCAGGTCGACCGCAAGGGCCGGCTGGCGAACTGGATGGTGCCTGGAAGCATGGTGCCCGGCATGGGCGGCGCCATGGATCTCGTAACCGGCGCGCGGCGCGTGATCGTGGCGATGACGCATACCGCCAAGGGAAAGCCGAAGATCGTCGAGGCGTGCTCACTGCCGCTGACCGCGGAACGCCGCGTCGACCTGATCGTGACCGAACTCGCCGTGATCGAGCCTGTCGCCGACGGATTGCTCCTGAAGGAGGTGGCGCCCGGCGTCGACGTCGAAACGGTGCAGCGTGCCACCGGCGCGCAGCTGATCGTCCGGGGCCAGATTCCGGCGATGAACGTCGGCTGAGTCGCCGCCGGCTACCGCTCCGGCAGTGGAATGAACTCGGTCTCCCCGGGAACGGCCGGAAACCGGCGCGATCCGCGCGCAGGCGTGTAGACGCTCCACTGCTCCTTGGCCCGTTCGATGCGTTCGCGTGAACTGGCGACGAAGTTCCACCACAGGAACCGGTCGCCGAGCGGCGCACCGCCGAGCAGCATCAGGCGCGCGGATTCCTTCGCCACGATCGTCGCGCTGCCGCCGGCCAGCACCGCGAGTTCGCCGGCCGCCGCAGCCTGGCCGTCGATATCGATCGTGCCTTCAGCCAAAAGGAGCGCGCGCTCGGCGTGCTCGGCGGGAATGTCCAGCGCCGCGCCCGACTGCATCTCGAGCGCGCAATACAACGTCTCGGAAAACACGGGCACCGGGGAGCGCTGGCCGAAAGCATGGCCGGCGATCACGCGGATCGCCGCACCCGGCCGTTCGATCAAGGGCAGGTCCCGCGCCGGGCAGTGAACGAACGAGGGCTCGGCATCCTCGTGTTCGAGCGGCAGCCCCACCCACGTCTGCACGCCATGGGCCTCGACCGCGCGGCCGCGCAGGTCGTCGGGCGTGCGTTCGCTGTGCACGATGCCGCGGCCGGCCGTCATCCAGTTGACGTCGCCGGGCTCGATGCGCTGGACGCAGCCGATCGAGTCGCGATGGACCATCGCGCCCGCGAACAGGTACGTGACCGTCGCGAGGCCGATGTGCGGATGTGGCCGCACATCCATCGCACGGTGCGGTGGGATGGTCGCCGGACCCAGGTGATCCACGAACACGAACGGCCCGACGAAGCGGCGCTTCGGGTGCGGCAGCACGCGCGTGACCGGCAGGCCGCCGACGTCGGTGCTGCGACCGCGCAGGAGGAGATCGATGGGCATGGCCGATTATCGCGCCCGGTCGCCTCGCGCGAGCGCATCGGGAATCCGGTTCGTGTCGGTTTCGAGGTCCCAGGCTTGCGCGACGACACGCCAGACGCCCGCGTCGCGCACCAGAAGGATGGCACTGACGTCGCGGGTCACGGTCGAGCCGTTCTCGAGCATCTCGCAGCCGGCAAACGCAACCGCTACGTTGCCGAAGACACGGACCTCGCAACCGAGCAGCGCTTCCTCGAACGACGCGAGCTTGCCTTCGGCCCGCAGCTGGTTCATGCGCTCGATGAATTGCTCGACCGTCTGGTGCCGAACCGGCCGTGCCGCGGGGAAGAGTCGTGCGTCGGGAACGAACCTGCGCGCGAAGGCGGCCCAGCCCGGATCCCTGGTCTGCGACCAATTGAGACTTCGAAACTGGGCGGCGACGACCTCCCTGATCAGCGCGGCGTCGTCAGCCTCGGAGCCTCGTTCCAAGGTCATGTTGCTCCAGTCGAAGTTCCGGACGCTGCGTCATGCCGCGGGCCGGCCGGAGCACGCCCTTGCGCTGGCAGATCGTCATCACAAAATCGTACGATCACTTCGTCGCGGCACCGACAAGGCACTCACCCGGCACCTCGAACCCATCACGCGATTCGAAACCACGCATCGAGCCTTCTACTTCGTTCCACACGGACTCGCGTTCGTGAGGGGACAGGTGAGCCATCATGGCATTGAATGCACCGAAAGCTTCTCGGGCGAGCCGCACGTATTCGGCGGTACTGGCCATGCTCAGCGGCACCGGCACGGCGCGAACCTCGGGCTCGGCAAATCCGGCCTGACGGAAGACACCTTCGAGCACCCCGGGACCGCCAAGGCTGAACGGCCCGGGTTGCCCCGGAGCGGGAGGCCGGAGCTGCGCGCGCCGGCGAATGATGGAAATCGGCATGGCGCCCCAACTGTTTCGATCGGGCGTGGAAAAGACAACGACGGTGACGCGACCGCCCGCTCTCAGAGCACGGCGCCACTCGCGTAGCGCGGTCACGGGGTGTGGCATATACATCAGACCAAGCCGACACAGCACCGTATCAAAGGAAGCATCGGGGAGATCCAATCTCTCGCCGTCCATGGCGCGCGTCTCAATCTGTTCGAGTCCGCGTTCCCGGGCGACCTGGAGCGCAAGCTCGACGATCCCTTCCGAGATGTCCGTCGCCAGCACGTAACCGGCAGAGCCAACTCGTTCGGCGGCACTGACCGCCGGTTCACCCGCGCCGGCGGCGACGTCCAGGACGCGCTGACCCGGCTGAATCCGGGCCAGGTCGAGCATCTGGCGGGTTACTTCCCCGTACCAACGATCCAGAGTGGGATTCCAGCGTCGCCACGCCGCGCCGTCCTTGTTCCATTGCTCTCGCTGCGCGTTCTTGTACTTCGCTGCATCGAATGAGAGTTGCTGTTCGGCCACGCAATTCCTCCGTTGGATCAGACCTTGATGTTGTTTCGCGGTGCGGGACTCAGCAGTGATTCCAGAACTGTTCGTCATAAGGTCGCAGATCGACCTCGAAGGTCCACGCGCTGCGTCCCTGTCGGTGAATGGCGAGCAGGGCATCCGCGATGTCACGCGGGTCGGCGCGAGGACCTTCCCCGCGGTCTCCCGGGTCCTCGTCGATCTCGGCATCGATCAGGACGTGGGCGACGTGGATACCCCGAGGCCATAGCTCTCTTGCCATGACCTGCGCGAGTGCGCGCCGTCCGAACTTGCCGACCGCCTGACTCAGATGACGCTCGCGACCGACGATGGAAGAGGTCGAGCCGATGATGAGGATCGTTCCATTGCGGTTTTCGAGCATCTGCCGCGCGACCACGCTGCAAACGAGGAAGGCGCCGAGACAGTTGCTGCGCCAACAGTCTTCGAACGCCGGTGCCGTGATCTCCAGCGCCTGCCCGGGCACCGTTTCTTCGATCGAATAGACCACGAGTGAAGGTATGCCCACACTCTGCCGAATGGTCTCAAATCCGTCGCGAACCTGACGCTCGTCCGTCGCGTCGATCGCGAGCGTGTGCACCTCCGCACCTTCTGTCCGCAGTCGCGCGGCAACTTCGTCGAGCCTGCTCGTTCGGCGCGCAATGAGAACCACCTTGTGGCCGGCCGCCGCGAGTCGGCTTGCCAATGCATGTCCAAAACCCGGGCCGGTCCCGACGATTACCGCGGGACCGGTCATCGGCTCGACGTGCCGGTCCCTCCTTGACCCGGCGGGCTGGTGAAGCCGAGCGGCCGGGCGAAGCGCGAAGGTGCGCGCTGAGTCGCTGAAGGATCGTTCAAGTTCGTATTGCCCCGGCGAGAGGGGTGTGGTGCGACGAAATGCGTAGATCAGACTCAATGTTCCGATCCTGAGAGTTCTCCGCCTCTTCAGGTCACCCCATAGGGTCGCGACAAGCCGCTCTAGCACGCGCAGCCCCTCCCCAGGCTGAGTAGTACAAAACAGGAGCCCACTGTAACAGTGGACCACGCAGCGCGAATACGCGATACGAGGCAGGCGACGATCGGCGGCACACAACGCAGCCCTCGAAGGGTTTGCACCGATGGCTCCGCAGCGTTGCGCCGAGCAGCGACAGGGCATCCGGATTATGCAAAGCGCTACCGCATCAGCAGCGCAACCACCGCCCCAGCAAGCAGCCACAAGTAGCTCGCATGCACTTCGACGCGCCTGATGCACCCGGCAGCATGCGCCCCGCACACGCGGCCCGCGCTCATGCGATGGCGTGGGCGCGCTTCGAGTTCCATCGCGACGAACTCGATCCACTTGTCTTCGATGCGACCCGCCGCCACGTCCCTGAAGTCGTTCATCGCTGCGCCTCCCTCGATATGCACGTTGTTCGAAGGACCGCAGTGTGCGGACGGCGGCGCGCACGAGCGACGGAGAATCCGACACGCCGGCCCCCTTTGATTGGGGGGATGGCGTACGGTCACGCGAGGAACAGGCGGTACGCCGGGTTGTTGCTCTCGTCCCAATGGCGATAGCCGAGCGACGCCAGGAACTTCCTGAACTGGCGCTTCTCGTTCGGCGGCACCTGCATGCCGACCAGGATGCGGCCGTAGTCGGCGCCCTGGTTGCGATAGTGGAACAGCGAGATGTTCCAGTTCGGCGACATGCTGGAGAGGAACTTCATCAGCGCGCCCGGGCGATCGGGGAACTCGAAGCGATACAGCAGTTCGTGCCCGGCGAGCGGCGTGCGCCCGCCGATCATGTGGCGCAGGTGCAGCTTGGCGAATTCGTCGTCGGTGAGGTCCAGGGTCGGGAAGCCGGCCTTCTCGAAGGTGCGCGCGAGCACGCGTGCGTCGTCGCGCCGGGTGAGCTGCACGCCGACGAAGATGTGCGCGACGCGCGGGTCGGCGATGCGATAGTTGAACTCGGTCACGTTGCGATCGCCGACCAGCGCGCAGAAGCGCTTGAAGCTGCCGCGCTCCTCGGGAATCGTCACCGCGAACACCGCTTCGCGCTGCTCGCCGACCTCGGCGCGCTCGGCGACGAAGCGCAGGCGGTCGAAGTTCATGTTCGCCCCGCAGGCGATCGCCACCAGCGTCTTGTGCCGGATCTTCTCCCGCTCGACGTAGGCCTTCGCGCCGGCGATCGCGAGCGCCCCGGCCGGCTCCAGGATCGAGCGCGTGTCCTGGAACACGTCCTTGATCGCCGCGCACAGCGCGTCGGTGTCGACCGCGATCACCTCGTCGACGTACTTCCGGCACAGCTTGAATGTCTCCGAGCCGACCAGGCGCACCGCCGTGCCATCCGAGAACAGCCCGACGTCGTGCAGCTGCACCCGTCGGCCCGCGGCGAGCGAGCGTTTCATCGCGTCGGAGTCTTCGGTCTGCACCCCGATCACCTTGATCTCGGGCCGCAGCGCCTTGATGTAGGCGGCCACGCCCGAGATCAGGCCGCCGCCGCCGATCGCGGCGAACACCGCGTGCACCGGGCCGTGCTCCTGCGGGTGGTGCTGGCGCAGGATCTCCATGGCGACCGTGCCCTGGCCCGCGATCACGTCGGGGTCATCGAACGGATGAACGAACGTCAGCTGCTCCTTGCGCTGCAGCTGCAGGGCGTGTGCATACGCATCCGAGTACGAATCGCCGAACAGCACCACGTCGGCGCCGCGCGCGCGCACCGCGTCCACCTTGACCTGCGGCGTCGTCACCGGCATCACGATCACGGCGCGGCAGCCCAGCTTTGCCGCGGCCAGCGCAACGCCTTGTGCGTGGTTACCGGCGCTGGCGGCGATGACGCCGCGTTTCAACTGCTCCGCGGGCAGATTGACCATCTTGTTGTAGGCGCCGCGCAGCTTGAAGCTGAACACGGGCTGCAGGTCCTCGCGCTTGAGCAGCACCTTGTTGTCCAGGCGCTCCGACAGCTGCGGCGCGACGTCGAGCGGCGTCTCGACGGCCACGTCGTAGACGCGCGCATTCAGGATGCGGCGCAGGTACTCGTTGGCGGGCATCTCGCCTTCCTCTCCCTCGTCTCGGCTCGTTTGCGCCGCAGTGTACCCAGCGCAGGTGCTCGCTCAGGTGCCCGTACCATTCGCCCATGCAAGACCAGGCGCCCCCTTTCGCCGGCCTGACTCCGGACGTGGTGCTGAATGCGATCGATTCGATCGGGTTCGCCACGTCCGGGCAACTGCTCGCGCTCAACAGCTATGAGAACCGCGTGTTCCAGGTCGGGCTCGACGAGCCGCTTCCCGGCGGCGCGAAGTTCATCGTCGCCAAGTTCTACCGCCCGCAGCGCTGGAGCGACGCGCAGATCCTGGAGGAGCATGGGTTCGTCGCCGAACTCGACGCGGCCGAGATTCCGGCCGTGCCCGCGCTGGCGGCCGCCGGGCGCACGCTGCATCGCTTCGAAGGTTTCCGCTTCGCGGTGTTCGAACGCCGGGGCGGCCGCGCGCCGGAACTCGGCGATCGCTCCGTGCGGGAGTGGATTGGACGCTTCATCGGGCGCATCCACGCGGTGGGCGCGCGCAGCGACTACGTCGAACGACCCCTGCTCGACGTGCAGACGTTTGGCGTCGAGCCGAGCACGTACCTGCTCGCGCATTCCTGGCTGCCGCCCGACGTGCGCGAGGTCTATCGCGGCGTGGTCGCGCAGGCGCTCGACGGGGTTGCGGCGTGCTACCGGCGCGCCGGCGCGGTGCGCAGCCTGCGCCTGCACGGCGACTGTCACGAGGGCAACGTGCTGTGGACCGAAGGCGCCAAATCGAGCGGCCCGCACTTCGTCGACTTCGACGACAGTCGCATGGGGCCCGCCGTGCAGGACCTGTGGATGCTGCTCTCCGGCGATCGCACCGAGATGCAGGAGCAGCTGGCCGACGTGATCGCGGGCTACGAGGACTTCCGCGAATTCGACCGCGCGGAGCTGCATCTCGTCGAGGCGCTGCGCACGTTGCGCCTGATCCACTATTCGGCCTGGATCGCGCGCCGCTGGCACGACCCGGCTTTCCCCGCGGCCTTCCCGTGGTTCGACACTCCGCGCTATTGGGAAGCGCGCATCCTCGAACTGCGCGAGCAGGTCGCAGCCATGCAGGAGGCGCCGCTCGTCGTCTGAGCAATCGTTGCCGGAATCGGGTGGCGTGCGACCACCGGATGTCATTCCGAGCGGCAGGAGAGGCGCAGGCGACGAATCTCGACGTTCGAGAAGAAGGCCCCGGCGCGGATCCACGCGGATGAACGCGGATGCGGCAATTCTTTTGATCCGCGCAAATCCACGCAATCCGCGCGTGACAACACTACCGGGCTCGAGTGCGCGATTGCGCAGATTGCTTCGGGCCGCTCAAATCGCGCCCGCCCCCGAAGGGAGAAAGAACATGAACAACAAGCTGGCAGCGGAATTCTTCGGTACGTTCTGGCTCGTCTTCGGGGGATGCGGATCCGCCATCTTCGCCGGCGCGTTCCCCGAGTACGGGATCGGGTTCGCGGGCATCGCGCTCGCTTTCGGACTGACGGTGCTGACCATGGCCTACGCGGTGGGTCCGATCTCCGGCGGGCACTTCAATCCGGCCGTCACGGTCGGGCTCGCCACCGCGGGGCGATTCGCGTGGAAGGACGTACTGGGCTATGTCATCGCGCAAGTGATCGGCGCGATCGCCGCCGCCGTGGTGCTTTACCTGATCGCGACGGGAAAGCCCGGCTTCGAAGCCGGCGGCTTCGCGTCGAACGGCTACGGCGAAAGGTCGCTCGGCAAGTACGGGTTCTCCTCCGCGCTGATCATCGAGATCGTGCTGACGATGTTCTTCCTGCTGGTGATCCTCGGCAGCACGGGCAGGCGCGCCGCCGCGGGCTTTGCGCCGATCGCGATCGGCCTTGCGCTGACGTTGATCCACCTGATCGCCATTCCCGTGACGGGCACCTCCGTCAATCCCGCCCGGTCCACCGGGGTGGCGCTGTTCGCCACCAACGGCGCGCTGGCGCAGCTATGGCTGTTCTGGGTCGCACCGATCGTCGGCGCGGTCGTCGGTGGCGTGATCTGGAAGTGGCTCGATCGCGAGGCGTAAGCAGCGGTTTTTCGACTCGCGTCGGCGCACGGGGCGGGATCTCGCCACCCGAACGGCGTCCCTCGGGGTCCGCGGCCTCGGTAGCGGCGCAACCGATACACTGGACACGAGCGCTGCCTGCGCCCCGCCGCTGTCGATGAACGCCGCCCTGCCTGCTTCCACCGCCGAGACCCCCACCGACTCCGACGCACCACCTCGCCTGCGCGAGATTCCGTACAACTACACGTCGTTTTCCGATCGTGAAATCGTGCTCCGCCTGCTCGGCGAGGAGGCGTGGCACGTCGTCGAGGAACTGCGCGCGGAACGGCGTACCGGGCGCTCGGCGCGCATGCTCTACGAGGTGCTTGGCGACGTCTGGGCCGTGCAACGCAATCCCTACCTGCAGGAGGACCTGCTCGACAATCCGCGCCGGCGCGGCCTGCTGATCGACGCCCTGCATCACCGGCTCGGCGAAATCGAGAAGCGGCGCGATCCGTCGGATGTCGAGCGCGACGTCAAGGTGAGTTTCCTGCTCACGGTCGCACGCCGCTGCGTGACTGCATTTTCCGAGCAGTTCCGCAGCACCTGGGATCTGCGCAAGCGTGCGCTGCGGCTCTTCACGAAACACACACGCCGCGACAACGTGCGCTTCGATGCGTTCGCGCGCGTCTCGCACGTCACCGATGCCACCGACTGGCGCGTTGAATACCCGTTCGTCGTCCTGGCGCCGGATCGCGAAGTCGAAGTGCCGTTCCTCGTGCACGCGTGCGCGGAACTCGGCCTGACGGTGATTCCGCGCGGCGGCGGTACCGGCTACACCGGCGGCGCGGTGCCGCTCACGCCGCGCTCGGCCGTGATCAACACGGAAAAGCTGGAAACGATGAGCGGGGTCGAGCCCGCGCCTCTGCCTGGCCTCGATGCCCCGGTGCCGACGATCTTCACCGGCGCGGGCGTCGTGACGCGGCGGGTGGCCGATGCAGCGGATACCGCGGGCCTCGTGTTCGCGGTCGATCCGACTTCGGCGGACTCGAGTTGCATCGGCGGCAACATCGCGATGAACGCGGGCGGAAAGAAGGCGGTGCTCTGGGGCACTGCGGTCGACAACCTCGCCTCTTGGCTGATGGTCGACCCGGAGGGCAACTGGCTCGAGGTGCAGCGGCTCGGCCACAACCTCGGCAAGATCCACGATGCGCCCACGGCGCGCTTCGCGCTCACCTGGCGCGACGGGCGCGAGCATCCGGGCAAGGCGAACATCCTGCGCACCGAAACGCTGGAGATCCCCGGCAGCAGCTTCCGCAAGGTCGGGCTCGGCAAGGACGTCACCGATAAATTCCTCGGCGGCCTGCCCGGCGTGCAGAAGGAGGGTTGCGACGGGATCATCACGTCGGCGCGCTGGATTCTCCATCGGATGCCCGCGCACATCCGCACGGTGTGCCTCGAATTCTTCGGCACCGCACGCGACGCGGTGCCGTCGATCGTCGAGATCAAGGACTTCCTCGATACGCGGCCGGGCGGCGCGATCCTCGCCGGTCTCGAGCACCTCGACGAGCGCTACCTGCGCGCCGTCGGCTACACGACCAAGTCGCGCCGCGGCGGGCTGCCGAAGATGGTGCTGATCGGCGACATCGTCGGCCACGACGATGCGGCGGTCGCGCGCGCCGCCTCCGAGGTGGTGCGCATCGCCAATGCGCGCGCCGGCGAGGGGTTCACGGCGGTGAGCACCGAGGCGCGCAAGAAGTTCTGGCTCGATCGCAGCAAGACCGCGGCGATTGCCAGGCACACCAACGCCTTCAAGCTCAACGAGGACGTCGTCATTCCGCTCGAGAAGCTGGGCGAATATACCGACGCGATCGAGCGCATCAACATCGAGCTGTCGATCCGCAACAAGCTGGCGCTGCTCGATGCGCTGCAGGCGTGGGTGGCGACGCCGTTTGCGCTGGGCAAGACCGGCGATGTCGAGTTCGACCGGCTGCCGCGCGCCGAGATCCTCGGCGATCGGGTCGAGCAGGCGATCGAGTTGATCGAAGCGACGCGGCGGAGCTGGACGTATCTGCTGGAGAATTTCGATACGATGGCGCCCCCCCTCCCCAACCCTGCCCCGCAGGCGAGCGAGGGTCAGGGAGGGGGCCGAAGAATCATCGAACTCCTCCAGGACCGCTCCCTGCGCGTCTCCTGGAAGGCCGAGGTGCGCGCGCCGCTCGAGCGCATCTTTTCCGGGACGGCGTTTGCGCCGGTACTCGCGGAATGCAATGCAATCCACAGGCGGGTGCTGCACGGGCGCGTGTTCGTCGCCCTGCACATGCATGCCGGCGACGGCAACGTGCACACCAACGTGCCGGTGAACTCCGACGACTACGAGATGCTGAACACCGCGCACAACGCGGTGGCGCGCATCATGCGGATCGCGCGCGGCCTCGGCGGCGTCATCTCCGGCGAACATGGCATCGGCATCACCAAGCTCGAGTTCCTGGAGCCGGAGGAGATGCACGCGTTCCGCGAGTACAAGGAACGCATCGATCCGCTGGGCCGCTTCAACAAGGGCAAGCTGCTGCCGGGCGCCAACCTCGCCAACGCGTACACGCCCAGCTTCGGGCTGATGGGCCACGAGTCGCTCATCATGCATCAGTCGGACATCAACTCGATCTCCGACGCGATCAAGGACTGCCTGCGCTGCGGCAAGTGCAAGCCCGTCTGCGCCACTCACGTGCCGCGCGGCAACCTGCTCTATTCACCGCGCAACAAGATCCTCGCCACGTCGCTGCTCATCGAAGCGTTTCTCTACGAAGAACAGACGCGACGCGGCGTTTCCCTCAAGCACTGGGACGAGTTCTCCGACGTCGCGGAGCACTGCACCGTGTGCCACAAATGCGCCACGCCGTGCCCGGTCGACATCGATTTCGGCGACGTCAGCATGGCGATGCGCGATCTCCTGCGCCGCATGGGAAAGAAGCGCTTCAACCCGGGGCTCGCGGCGTCGATGTTCTTCCTCAACGCCACCAATCCGGAGACGATCCGCCTGGCGCGCAAGCTGATGATCGGCTGGGGCTACCGCATGCAGCGGATCGGCGCGCGCGTCCTGCGTGCGTTCGGCCGCTCCCAGGCACGTCGCCCGCCGGCCTCCACCGGCAAGCCGCGCATCGGCGCGCAGGTGATCCACATCGTCAACAAGAAGCTGCCGGGCAACCTGCCCAAGCGCACGGCGCGCGCGCTGCTCGACATCGAAGACGCGCGCTACGTGCCGATCATCCGCGATCCGCAGAAGACCTCGGCCGAGGCGGAGGCGGTGTTCTACTTCCCTGGCTGCGGCAGCGAGCGCCTGTTTTCGCAGGTCGGCCTCGCGACGCAGGCGATGTTGTGGCATGTCGGCGTGCAGGCGGTGCTTCCGCCGGGCTACCTCTGTTGCGGCTACCCACAGCGGGGCGCAGGCCAGGCCGACCGCGCCGACAAGATCACGACTGACAACCGCGTGTTGTTCCACCGCGTCGCCAACACGCTCAACTATCTCGACATCAGGACCGTCGTGGTGAGCTGCGGCACGTGCTACGACCAGCTGCTCGACTACAAGTTCGAGGACATCTTCCCCGGCTGCCGCATCCTCGACATCCACGAGTACCTGCTCGAGCGCGGCGTCGCGCTCTCGGGCATCACCGGCGTGCGCTACATGTATCACGACCCCTGCCACTCGCCGATGAAGCAGCAGGACCCGTTGAAGACGGTGAACGCGTTGCTGCGGACCGCCGACGGCGTGCCGATCGCCAAGAACGATCGCTGCTGCGGCGAAAGCGGAACCTTCGCGGTCGCACGCCCGGACATCGCCACCCAGGTGCGCTTCCGCAAGGAGGAGGAAATCCGCAAGGCGGCCGCGCGCCTGCGCGCCGAGCCGGCACGCGCCGAAGCGGACGACGGGACGAACCAAGCCTTCAGTGGCGCGGTGAAGGTGCTGACCGCGTGCCCGTCCTGCCTGCAGGGCCTGAAGCGCTACAACGACGATGCCAACACCGACGCCGACTACATCGTGGTCGAGATCGCACGACGCGTCCTGGGCGAGAACTGGCTGCCGGAATACGTCGCGCGCGCCAACCGAGGCGGCATCGAGCGTGTATTGCTGTGACGGTCAGCGGGCCGTGCTCCTCACGTTTCGATCGGGGCGCACAATGGCGCAGAAGCCGAAAATTGCGGATTCCGGGTGCCGATGCAACCCTGCCCGTTGTGTGCCGAGGACGGTGGCGTCGTTGCGCTTCGCAACGAACTCCTCCGCGTCGTCCTCGTCGAGGATCCGGACCTGCCGGGCTTCGTGCGCGTGATCGTGAATGCGCACGTACGGGAAGTCACGGACCTCGATCGTGCCGCGCGTATGCGCCTTCTGCAAACCGTCTTCGCGGTCGAGGAAGTGCAGCGCCGGTTGTTCTCTCCGACCAAAATAAACCTCGCGAGCCTGGGCAATGTCGTGCCGCACGTCCACTGGCACGTCATTCCGCGCTTCAGCGACGATGCGTTCTACCCGCAGAGCGTCTGGAGTCCGCGCCAGCGCGACACACCCGCTGCGACGCTGCTCGCACGGCGGGCCCGCTTGCAGGAGTTGCAACAGCACCTGGCCGAGACGCTCGGCCCTCTCTAGCGGACCGGCAACGTCAGCGTTTCATCCCGAGGAGCACACGCGACAAGGGATCTCGAGCCCTTGCGCAAGGCCGAGATTCTTCTTGGGGGCCCGACCCCGGGGTCGGAATGACGTGCTGGTCTCCCAGCCTCATTGGGAGACGCTCCCCGGAGGAGAAGCCGGCGGGCTGCTCACCGAGCACGGCATTGCGTGCCTCTGGCGACCTCTACTGCATCGCCTGCGCGCCGGCGGGCAAGCGCACGATCTCGTCGACCGCGCCGCGACCAAAGGCGGCGAACATGCGCTCGGCAAGCCCCTCCGCGCTGCGGCGTTCGTCCTCGCCCAGGCCAGCCAGCTGTATCAACCACTCCTCCGCGTCGCGCTCGCATGGCGCATTGCCGTCGCAGTCGATCGCGAGCATTCCGCGCCCGGGTCCGCAGGGATTGCCGAGGCGGCAACCGACCAGATCGATTGCCACCACGCGCGCATCGATGACGCGCAAGTCGCCGAGCACGGTCGGTGCGACACCGGCGATCTCGAGCTGGTGCCGGCTGATCGCCAGCAGCACGCGCGCTTCGTCGAACGCGAGCGGATCGCGCGATGCGAGGCCCTTGCGCAGCGTCGACACCGTCTCGGCGAGCGGATGCTGGGCATACGAGTCCGCGATGAGCGCGATCTGCGCGGCCGGGCTGCCCGCCGCGGCGGCCTCCTGTTCCAGGCGTTGCACCTCGTCGGGCGGGGCCGGGGTGGTCTGGAAACCGCGGCAGCGCGCGCCGGCGCGCATCATCTGCCGCTCGTGTTCGCCCCGGCGCTCGCTCAGCACGTCGACCTCCGGAACGATGCCGGCGCGGAGCAGATCGCAATCGCGCGCGGCACGGAACGCGAGATAACGTGCATCCGCCTCGGGCCGCTCGCGCCACTGCACATAGAGCACCTGCAGGTCGCCAGCACGGCGGTACGCCTCGCGCAGCGCCTCGATACGGCCGCCATCGGGCTCCTGTGCGGGCGCGGCGCGGGCGCTGCCCTCGCCGAACGGCGATGCAAGTGCCCCGACGAGCAACGGGGCGCTCTGCTGCACCGGCTGCGGCGCGGGCGGACCAGCCTCGCCCGGCCCGACCCAGCGCGCGACCCCGATGACACCGAGCACGACCAGCGCGAGTGCCCACGCCCATCCGCCGCGCGCCGGCCTCGCCGCGGCAGCGACGCGCCTAAGCAGCGCACGCCTGGAAGCGGGCCGCATTGAACTCTTTCTGCACCGCGCGCAGCCCTTCGGCGACAGCCGCATCGACCGTGCGCAGCTGGAAACGGGTGACCGGAAGGCTGGAAGGTTTGTCGGCGACGCGCACGCCCTTGATGCCCCGTCGCTCGAGGTCGGCAGCGTGCCGGATCGCGAGGTCCTGGTCCTTGAACGACCCGAGCGCAATGCCGTAGCGCATCGGCGAATTGTCGACGATGACGAGCAACTCCTTGATGCCCGCCTTGCGCAGTTCGTCGGCACGGCGATCCACCTCAGCCTTGGTCTTGAAGGGCGGTACGTAGACCATGAACCAGCCCGTCGCCTCGACCGATCGCATGCTCAGACGATCGCCGATCGCGAGCGCCTCCAGGCGCTGTCGCACCCGGCCCGCGTTTTCGACCGTGAAGTCGCCCACCTCGACGCACGGCACGCCGAGCAGGTCGGCCGCGGCGATCGGTGTCCCCGGCGCGATCGCGCTCGACGGCGGCGGCGCCTCGCGCGGCACGTCCTTCGCCTTCTGGCGCAGCGCCTGCACCTCGGGCTGCGTCAGCACGCGGATGCGTTCGGGTTCGATCTGGCGGTTCACGCGCTCGGGCTCGCGACCGGTGTCGGGCAACCCGCCGAAGACACCCTGCTGCCACGCGAAGAGCGCCAGGTTGGCAAGCGCCAGCACGAGAAACGCCAGCTTCACCGAACGTCCTGGGTGGAATCCGCCGCGACGATTTCCGCGTGCGCCCGCAGGGCCACCCCGCGCAAGACGAGATTGTCCTCGATCGTGACCGCGCAAACGATGGGCTCCACGCCGCGCAGGCGTCGTTCCAGGGCACCCAGGAGAGAACGCGCACGGCCACCGGCGAGCAGCAGTCGCGGCGCCGGCCGGCCGTCGCGTGCGAGCTCCTCCCCGAACTCGCGGACGACGCGCTCGATCATGCCGGCCTGCGCGTGAAACACTCCGGTCACGATCGCGTCATCGGTGTTGTCGGGATGCTCGACGACGTGGCCGTCGACGACGTAACGCACGTCGGGCAGGCGGGCGGTGCCGCGCGCGAGGCTCTCGTGCATCAGGTCGACGCCCGGCGCGATCACGCCCCCGACGAACACCGATGCCGCGTTCGGCTCCCGCCGTATGCACTCGATCGTCGTGGCGGTGCCGCTGGAGGCGATCACCAGCGAGTCGCCGGGAAACTTGGCGCAGGCCGCGATCATCGCGTGCCAGCGGTCGGCACCGAGTTGCTCCGGCACGCGGTACGCATTGATGAGCGCCAGGCCATAACCCGGCCCGCTGCCCGCGAAGTGCGGCTGCGCCTTGAGCCAGGTAACGGGAATGCCGGCCGCTTCCCGTGCTGCCTGTTCGATCGCCTCCATGGTTGCCTGGTCGGCGACGCTGCAACCGAACGCACGCTTTGCGCGCGGGACGCGCCACGCCGTGGAGAGCCGCTGCGCGAGCGGCTGCGTGTTCATGCGCAGTTCGATCCCCGTGCCGACGAAGCGATTTCCTTGCGCATCGCTGTGCGCCCATTTGACCGCGGTGTTGCCGACGTCGAGCAGCAGCCAGGACATCAAAGGCTCCGGTCTGCGGCGCGCGCTGCCGGCCGCAGGGAGAGTTCGCCGCCCGCAAATGCCCGCGTTCCCGCGTCGGTCTGCAACAGCAGCCGCCCGGCCGCGTCGATGTCGATGGCGACGCCGGCGGCGATCGGGCACTTCGCCTCGATCAGTTCGACTTCACGGCCCAGTTGCGCGAAGCGCGCCAGGAAGCGCGCGCGCAGGGGCGCGAATCCGTCCAGGTCGAACTGCACGGCGAGCACGAGTATCGACGCGGCGATGCGCCCGATCAGCTCCTCGCGCTGCGCGGCGAGCTCGCGCAGCGCGATCGCTTCGTCGAGCGCCGCCGCGGGTTGCTCTATGGCTGCGCGTAGCGCCGGCGCGAGCGTGAGGTTGACGCCGATGCCGACCACCAGGGTGCGTTGCCCGGTGTCGTCGAGCGCCAGCTCACACAGGACGCCGCCGAGCTTGCGGCCATCGAGCAGTAGGTCGTTGGGCCATTTCAACTGGACCGCGACACGCGGTGCAAGCGCCTCGGCGACCGCAAGGCCGCTGGCGAGCGAAACCGCGCTGTCGATCGCGCGGGCGCCGACGAAGGGGATGGCCAGCGAAAACAGGAGCGCCGAACCGGGCGCCGCGTGCCAGGCGCGGCCGTGCCGTCCGCGCCCGGCGGTCTGCTCAAGCGTGGCGCGCAGGAGCGGCCGCGCAGGTGCGCGAGCACGAACACGGCCCAAAAGGTCGGTGTTGGTCGACCCGGTTCGCAATACGGTTTCGACGTCGGCCGCGCCGACGAACGCAGCGATCCGCGCGTCGTCGAGCGGCGCGATCAGCATGTCGGGCAGGTGCTCCTCCGGGAGCGCGGTCGCGGGCGAAAGCAACGTGGAGGCGGCGTTCGACACTTGCTCGGCGACGCAAATGCGGCACAGTGGCGACGCGTTCGACGAACGGCGCCGCACTGTAGCACCGCGCGCGCCACGCGCCCGTACTTGCGCCGACCCGACTTGCCTCCCGTGGACCCGGGTCGGACAATCGACGCGGCATGCAAGAAGGCCCGTACGACTCGCTCGACCCCCGGCCGTGGCGGCGCCGAGCTTCGCCGGTCGCACGCCTCGCGTGCCTCGCCTACACGGTCCTCGTCATCTACGCGAGCCTGACACCGTGGACGGGTTGGCGCGACCTCGGCGTGGGCGCGTTCGCGTACCTGTCGGCACCGTGGCCCGACCGCATGGTGCGCTTCGATGTCATCGTGAACGTCCTCGGCTATGTGCCGCTCGGCATGGTGTTGGTGCTTGCGCTTCACCCACGCGTCAGCGGCGCGGCGGCGATCCTGATCGCGTTTGTGGCCGGCACGCTGCTTTCGGGCTCGGTCGAGGCGGTGCAGACGTTCATCCCGCGGCGCGTGTCCTCGAACGTGGACCTGGTGACCAACGTGTGCGGAACGCTGCTCGGTGCCCTGGTCGGCGCGTGGCGCGCCGAGGCGCTGATCGACCGCGGCCGGCTGCTCGAGCTGCGCTTCGCATGGTTCGATCGTGACAGCGCGATCCCCCTCACGCTGCTTGCGCTCTGGCCCCTCACGCAGATCCATGCCGTGGCGATGCTGTTCGCGATGGGCCCGAGCGATGCGTTCCTGCTCGACTGGTTGCACGAGCAGGGGCTGGCCTGGTTGCCGCCGCGCGGTGCATGGGCCCCCGCCGAGTTCGTGATCGCCGAGGCGGCGGTCACGACCGCCGGAGCTCTCAGCGTCGGGCTTGCCGCCGCCGCGGCGATGCGTCCGCTTGCTCCGCGCGCCCGGCTGCTGCTTGCGATCATCGGCGCAGGGCTGTGCGCGAAGTCGCTCGCTTACGGCGTTCGCTTCGGCGGCGAGCACGCTCTGTCCTGGCTGACGCCCGGCGCTGTCGGCGGCCTCGCGATCGGCCTGCTCGCCGCGATCGTCGCAAGTTGGGGACCGCCGCGTGCGGTCTCCCGGCTCGCTCTGCTCGCAACGGCTGGCCTGGTCGTTGCGGTAAGCCTGATTCCCGAGAATCCCTACTTCGACAACTGGCAATCGCACTGGCGCACGGGAAAGCTCGCTCACTTCAATGCGCTCGGAGAGTGGGTGGCTTTTGCGTGGCCCTTTGCCACCTTCGCGTGGCTGGCCGCCCTGCAGATGGAGCGCCTGTTTCGCCGCGCGCGGCCCAATGACGGCAACTAGAATGGCATCTCGAGTCGATCTCCCGTCGTGCGCTCAGCGACGCGATGGTTTCGCATGAGCTATTACAAGCGCCACGTCTTTTTCTGCCTCAACGCGCGCGACGATGGATCGGCGTGCTGTGCGCAGCACGATGCCGCCGAGATGCAGGCATACGCCAAGCAGCGCGTCAAGCAGCTTGGCCTCGCCGGTGCCGGCAAGGTCCGGATCAACAAGTCGGGATGCCTGGACCGCTGCGACGAAGGGCCCTGCCTGGTCGTCTACCCCGAAGCGGTCTGGTACACGTACGTCGACAAGCAGGACGTCGACGAGATCATCGATCGTCACATCGTGCGCGGCGAGATCGTCGACCGCTTGAAGATCTGACGGGTTCGTAACCCGATGACGGTGCGCACCGAGCGACGCCTCGTCGACGGACCGGCCGGCCAGATCGAGGTCGTGCTCGATTGGCCCGCGTCGCGCCACGTGGGCGTTGCCTTCGTCGGCCATCCGCATCCGCTCTTCGGCGGCACGCTCGACAACAAGGTCGCCGCCACCCTCGCGCGCGCGTTCGTCACCGCCGGCTGGGCGGCGGTGCGGCCGAACTTCCGCGGCGTCGGCGCGAGCGCCGGCTCGCACGACGAAGGCCGCGGTGAAACCGAGGATTTCCTGCACCTGATCGGGACCGCGAAGCAGTGGTCAGGGGGATCGCTCGATCCCGGGCCGGCTTGCGCGCTCGGTGGATTCTCGTTCGGAAGTTTCGTCGCGGCGCAAGCCTGCGCGCGGTTGAGCGCGGCGCAACGTCCGCCCCGGTTCCTCGTGCTGATCGGTGCCGCCGCGGGCAAGTGGCCGATGCCCGCGGTTCCGCCCAACACGCTGGCGATCCACGGCGAGCTCGACGAGACCATCCCGCTCGCCGACGTGTTCACCTGGGCACGCCCGCAGGATCTGCCGATCGTGGTGCTTCCCGGCGCCGATCACTTCTTTCACCGTCGTCTCTCGATTCTCAAGCGTCTCGTCGTCGCTCACTTGCAAGAGCGCGCGTTTGACGCTGCCCGGCAAAACGACTAGAAGTCGCTGCATGCACCTTGCTCGGTCGCGCCATCCGGTTCAGGCGGCGTCCGTCGCCTGAGCCACTGCCGGACATGCGCGACGATTGGCTCGTTTACGCGAAAACCGCGAAGGGGGTGGCGGAGGTCGGCTCCCGTAGCGGCGCGGTGTCGCTGGCCGCGCGACGCGTGCTGATCATGATCGACGGCAAGCGCACTGTGGCCGAACTGGCTCCGCTCGCGCGCACCGGCGAGATCGGCACGATCATCGAGCAGCTCGAAGCGCAGGGATTCGTGCAGCCGGCACCCGCCGTTGCGCCGGCTGCGCCGGCGCCCCCTGTGCCCCCGGAGCCGGCCGACGAATTGGGCGAAGACAGGCTGGTTTCGAACTTCGAGGTCGTGAAGCGACGCGCGGTACGCGAACTGTCCGATCGCCTCGGGCCCGATGCGGAGGTCATGGCGGTCCGCATCGAGCATTCGCGCAGCACCGACGAATTGCGCCAGCGCCTGCACGAAGCCGAGCGCCTGGTCGCCGGGATGCTGGGCGACGCGCAGGCGCAGGAATTCCTGCGCGCGCTGCGGCGCCGCTGACCGGGCGGGCGTGTCGCTCGGCCGACCATCGGCCCGGTACGATGCGGGTCTTTCCCGGCGCATCGTGATGGATCCGCAAACGCTCTGTTATCTGAACGGTGCCTGGCTGCCGCTCGCCGAGGCACGCATCTCGCCGCTCGACCGGGGCTTCATCTTCGGCGATGGTGTCTACGAGGTGGTGCCCGTCTACCACCGCAAACCGTTCCGCTTCGCGCAGCACATGGCACGCCTCGAGCGCAGCCTCGGCGAAGTCCGCATCGCCAACCCATTCGACCGGGCCGGCTGGCAGGCCGTGATCGAACGCGTGGTCGCGGCGTGCCCGGCGGGCGACCAGTGCGTCTACCTCCAGGTCACCCGCGGCGTCGCGAAGCGCGACTTCGCGTTTCCGGCCGGAATCACGCCGACCGTCTTCGTCATGACGACGCCGTTCGAGCGCCCGGGCGCGCAGCTGCGGGAAGCCGGCTTGCGCGCGGTGACGCGCGAGGACCAGCGCTGGGCGCGCTGCGACATCAAGGCGGTCTCGCTGCTCGGGGCTGTGCTCGCGCGCCAGTTCGCCGTGGACCACGACGCGCAGGAGGTGGTCCAGTTTCGCGACGGCTGGCTGACCGAAGGGTCGTCGAGCAACATCTGGGTGGTCAGGAACGGCGCGGTCGCCGGACCCACGCGCGACTGGCGCATCCTGGAGGGGGTCCGGTACGGCTTCATGGGCGAACTGTGCGCCTCCGGCGGCGTCCCGTTTTCCGAACGGCGCATCGCGCGCGCGGAGGTCGAAAGCGCGGACGAGCTGTTCCTCACCGCCGCCACGCGCGAGGTGCTGCCGATCACGCAGCTCGACGGCAAGCCGGTTGGAAACGGCCGGCCCGGACCCATCTATCGCCGACTGAGGACGGCGTACGACGCCGCGATCGAATCCCTATAGGAGCCCGAAGCCGCATGACCGAGACTGCCGCCACCACCACGCCGTCGCTGCTCGTCTTTCCGACCGACTTTCCCATCAAGGTCATGGGCCGCCGGGTCGAAGGGTTCGCGCAGGAAATCGCCGCGGTGGTGCGCACGCATGCGCCCGACTTCGACAGCGAAACCATGGAGATTCGCGCATCGAAGTTCGGCAACTACCTGTCGCTCACCGCCACCGTGCGCGCGACCTCGCGCGAGCAGCTGGATACGCTCTACCGCGCATTGACCGGCCATCCGCTGGTTAAGATCGTGTTGTGAGCGCACCCGGCCCGGTCGTGCGCGAGCTCGGCGTCGCCGACTACGCGACCACACTGGCCGCGATGCGCGACTTCACGCTGCGGCGCGAGCCGGATAAGCCCGACGAGCTTTGGGTCGTCGAGCATCCGCCGGTCTTCACGCTCGGGCTGGCGGGACGCGACGAGCACCTGCTCGCGCCGGGCGATATCCCTGTTTTCGCCTCCGATCGCGGCGGGCAGGTCACCTATCACGGGCCGGGGCAGGTGGTCGTCTACACGCTGATCGACCTGCGCCGCCGCGGCATCTTCGTCAAGGAACTCGTCTACCGGATCGAGCAGGCGGTGATCCAGACCCTTGCCTCCTATTCGGTGGTGGGCAGGCGCGTGCCGGGCGCGCCGGGCGTCTACGTGCCGTGGGGAGACGGCGCGGCGGGCGGAGTGTTCGCCGGGCTGGCCAAGGTCGCGGCGCTCGGCATCAAGGTCACGCGCGGCTGCAGCTACCACGGTGTCGCGCTCAATGTCGGGATGGATCTCGAGCCGTTCGGCCGCATCAACCCCTGCGGCTACGCGGGGCTCGCGACGGTCGACTTGGCTAAACTCGGCGTCCCAACGACCTGGCACGAGGCAGCGGCGCGCCTGCGCGAACGGCTGGCGGCGCATTTCCCGGCCGTCGGCGCAACGCCGCTGCCGCGCATGCTGCTCCACTCCGAGCCATGACCGACGTCACCCCGCCCGCAGCCGATCCCTTCGCGAAGAAAAAGGGCGATGCCAAGACCGGCGTCGTGTTCCGCAAGTTTCCGATCGAGGTCGCGCCAGCGAGGGAAACGCTGCGCAAGCCCGACTGGATCCGGGTGCGCGCGGGTTCGGCCTCGACGCGCTTCTACGAGATCAAGAACATCCTGCGCGAGCACCGGCTGCACACCGTCTGCGAGGAAGCCTCCTGCCCGAACATCGGCGAATGCTTCGGCAAGGGCACCGCGACCTTCATGATCATGGGTGACAAGTGCACCCGCCGCTGCACGTTCTGCGACGTCGCGCACGGTCGCCCCGAACCGCTCGATATCGAAGAACCGCTGAACCTGGCGCGCACCATCGCCGCCTTGAAGCTCTCGTATGTCGTCATCACCTCGGTCGATCGCGACGATCTGCGCGACGGCGGCGCCGGGCACTTCGTCGACTGCATCCGTGCTGTGCGCGAAATGGCGCCCGCAACCCGGATCGAGGTCCTCGTGCCGGATTTCCGCGGCCGGCTCGACCGCGCGCTCGAAATCCTCGAGGCCGCGCCGCCCGATGTGATGAATCACAACCTGGAAACGGTGCCGCGTCTGTACCGGCAGGCGCGACCCGGCTCGGACTACGCGCACTCGCTGCGGCTGCTGCAGGAATTCAAGCGGCACGTCCCGAACGTCCCGACCAAGAGCGGGGTGATGGTCGGCCTCGGTGAAGAGGACGGCGAGATCCTGCAGGTGATGCGCGACTTGCGGGCGCACGGCGTCGACATGCTGACGCTCGGCCAGTACCTGGCGCCGAGCGTGCATCACTTCCCCGTGCAGCGTTACGTGCATCCGGACACGTTCGCGATGTTCGAGCGCGAAGCGAAAGCGGTGGGGTTCTCGGGCGCCGCGTGCGGACCGCTCGTACGCTCGTCCTACTACGCCGACGAGCAGGCGCATCGCGCCGGCGTGGTCTGAGCGGCGCGCAGGTCGATTCCGCGGACGAGCGCCATGGACATCCCCGCGAGCATCGCCGGAAGCGTAACGATCGTGCTCCTGGTCGTGCTGGGGATCTTCGTTTATCCCTGGTTGCTCAGGCGGCGGGGCGGCGCGCTCGCCATGGCAGCCTCGACGGTCGCCCTCGCGGTGCTGTTCTACCTGTTCGACCAGCCGAGCGGCGTCCAAGCCGGCACGTCCCGGGTTCTCGCCGCGGTCTGGGCCCTGCTCCCGGTGCTCGCCGGCTTGGTGGTCAAGTTCGCGCAGGACAAGCGCCTCAGCCGCTAGGAACGGGCCGCGGCTGCCGACCGGGCCGCCGGTCGGCTGAATTTTCCGTAACGCCGGCGTGACGGCGGCACCTCTACATATACTGGCCCGTTACTGAATTGCCGCGCGTCGGGCGCGGTCTGCTGCGCGCATCCGGAGAAAACGCATGACTCGTTGCTTCGTCCGGCTGTTGCCGGGATCGCTGGCGCTTGCCCTGTCGGTCGCCCTGCCAGCGGCGGCCCAGCCCAAGGAACCGGGCGACCTGTGGGAGGTCGCCACCGAGATGTCGATGGCCGGCATGCCGGCCGGAATGCAGATGCCGCAGCGGCCGCCGCAGCGCATCTGCCGCGCCCGCTCCTCGGACACGCCGCCGGTGGGCGACAACGACGGGCGGTGCCAGATGTACGACGTGCAGCGCAGCGCGAGCTCGTTCGCGTGGAAGATGCGCTGCCAGGGCAATCCACCCAGCACCGGCACCGGCGAAATGACGTTCGAAGGGCGCGACGGCTACAAAGGCACCATCAACATGACGGTCGGCGGTCAGTCGATGACGATGAAGCTGACCGGCAAGCGAGTCGGCGATTGCGACGCGACCGAAGCCAAGCAGCAGGTGGCCGCCGTGCAGCAGCGCGCCGCCGCCGCACAGCAGCAGGCGGCCGATGCGTTCGCGGCGATGTGCAAGGGCGCGGTCGACTCGATGATGTCGCAACAGCTGCGGCCGGAAGCCGGATACAGGTGCGATGCGAAGTACAAGGCCGACTTCTGCAGCCGGCTGCAATCGCCGGAAGGGTTCGCCGTCGTCGCGCCACGGCATCCGTCTGCGGTTGCAGGCATGCCGGGCGGCGACCTCAGGGAAGCGAGCGAGTTCTGCGGCGTCAACGGCGACGAGATCCGCCTGCGTCTGTGCAAGACGGCCGATGCGCAGGAGTCGGTCGATTTCCTCGCATCGAGCTGCCTGGGCTATGCGCGCACCACCGGCCTGGCGGGGGCCAAGGCCGGCGAATCGTTCGGCTCCACCATTGCTGCGCGCGAGTGCGCAGGTCGTACGTTCAGTTCGCCGCCCGCGCAGCAGTACCGCGCTTTCTGCTCCGCCGTCGCGCGCCAGAACCTGATGCAGCCTGCCACCGCAGACGCGGCCACTTCGAACGCGGGCGCGGCGACCGCCACCGCCGACCCGCCGGCGGAAAAGAAGGACGACCCGGCCGCACGCGCCAAGAAGATGCTGAAGGACATTTTCAACCGCTGAGGCGTTCGCTTATCGTCCACGCCATGATGCGTCTCGTCCTGGCCGTGCTGGCCCTGCTGGCCGCGCGTGCGGCTCTGGCCTCGGACCCGACGGTGGACCTGTTCCCGCGCGCGGCGGCCGGGTACCTCGTCGCCATCAACGGCAAAGCACGCTGGGCGCGCGGCCCCGATTCGCCACGCGCACCGGCATCGTTGACGAAGGTGCTGACGGCGCTGGTCCTGCTCGAGGACAACTGGCAGCCGCACGCGGAGATCGTCGTCAGCGCGCGTGCCGGCCACTCCTCCGGGTCACGGCTCGGCTTGCGGCCCGGTGATCGCGCGTATGCCGCCGAGTTGCTCGAGGCCATGCTCGTCGCTTCGGCGAACGACGCGTGCCTCGCGCTCGCAGAAGCCGCGGCCGGAAATGCGCGCTCGTTCGTCGAACGAATGAACCGGCGCGCCGCCGCGCTCGGCATGTCGGCGTCGCACTTCGAGGATCCGTGCGGCTTCGATCAGCCGCGCCAGGTGAGTACACCAAACGATCTCCTTCTCCTCACGGAAGTGGCGCTTTCGCGCCCCGCCTTTGCCCAGGCTATCGCGCAAGAGCGGGGCGAAGTGCATACGCTTGGCGGACGCAGGCTCCCCTATGCGACCAGTAACCTGCTTCTTGGCCGGCTCGACGGCGCCCGCGGCGTCAAGACCGGCCAGACGTCGAATGCTGGCCGCTGCCTGATCGGGCTCGCCACGCGCGGCACGACCCAGGTGATCATCGTGTTGCTCGGTGCCCCCGACCGATGGTGGACGGCAGCTGTCCTCATCGAGGAGGCATTTCGTGCCGCCCAGTCGAGTTGATCGATCGGCCGCGTGGGTCCTGTTCATCGCCGTCTGCGCTGCGTATTTCAATTCGTTCGCCGGCGACTACCAGTTCGATGACTACAACGTCATCGTGCACGGCGCCGGCGTGGCCTCCTTCAGCGGCTGGCTGGACTCGCAGCCGGGCATCCGGCCGCTGCTCAAGCTGACCTACACGCTGAACAACGTCTCAGGGCTCGGCCTTTACGGATTCCATGTCATCAACCTGCTGTTCCACCTCGTCGCGAGCCTGCTTGTCTACGCAGTGCTGCGCCGGCTCACGCACGACGACGACCTCGTGTTTCGCGATCAGCGCCTGGCGGCCTTTCTCGCCGCGCTGGTGTTCGCGCTGCATCCGGCGCAGACGGAGGCGGTGACCTACGTCTCCGGCCGTTCGACATCGCTTGCCGCGGCGTTCGCCCTGCTCTCGATGCTGCTCTGGCTGCGCGGGCGTGAATACGAGGACCGGCGCGACCTGTACCTGCGTTCGCCGTTCGCGTTCCTGCTCGCACTGCTCTGCAAGGAATACGTCGCGGTGCTCCCCCTCGCGTTTCTGCTCGCCGCGCGCCTGCAGGCCGGGCGCATGCACTGGCTGCGCCAGGCGCTGCGAGAATCCGCCGCGCACTGGGTGGTGCTCGTTGCGCTGATCGGCGCGGCAGCGGCCATCCCGCGGTATCGCGAGCTGGCGCTGGCGAGCCTCGATGCGCGCGCCATCGGCGTCAACCTGCTCACGCAGGCGAACGCGATCGTCTACCTCGCCGGCCAGCTGGTCCGCTTCGACCGCTTGAACGCGGACCCGGCGCTGCCGGTCGTGGCGACGCTGGACGCGACCAGTATCGCCGTCGCCGCCGCGGTGGTCGCCACGATCGTCGTCGGGTTGCTCGCGCTGCGCAGATCGCCGGTGCTCGCGTTTTCGATCCTCTGGTTCTTCCTCTGGCTGGCGCCGACGAATTCGTTCATTCCGCGCCTGGACGTGGCCAACGACAGGCAGCTGTACCTCGCGATCGTCGGACCGGCGTTCGGCACCGCGCGTGTCCTGGTGCGGCTCCTGCCGCGCGTGTTGCAGTGGGGCCTGGTGCCGCTCCTGATCGCCGGGCTCGCGTATGCGACCTGGCAGCGCAACGCGGTCTACGTCGACGAGATCGCGTTCTGGCGCGATGCGGCCGAAAAGGCGCCGCACAATGCGCGCGCTTTCGCCAATCTCGGCAATGCGCTGGCTCTCGCGTGCCACACGGCGGATGCGGAACAGGCGCTGACGATGGCCTTCGAGCTCGACCCGAGCGCGACGCAGCCGGTGATCAACCTCGCGCTGCTGCGTGCCGGGACGCTGCCCGGCCTGCCGCCGCGTTGTACGCCGGTCACGACGGCACCGCCGCCGGCGCCTGATCCGCCTGCGGCAGATCCTGCTCCGCAATGACCTGCGGCGGCAGCGGGCTGTCGAGCGCGATGCAGATCGTGCGCAGGCAGCTCGCCGCTTTCCAGTTCGTCTCGCCGTCGACGAAGGCCACCGCGGTGCAGGCCTTGATGTAGACGGGCTTGACCAGCGGTGCAAGCTGGTTGAGTCGCGCGAGCCCCGTGGCCACCGCATCGAGCGCGATTGCGCCGTGCGGGACGAACTTCGCGTCGACTCCCGGCAGCAACGCCAATCCCGCCTTGAACGCGCGTTCCGGCGCATCGGCAAGGCGCACGTTCGCGATCAGCGACAGCACGAGCCCCGCATCGCCTGCCACCTCCGCGACGGCGCGGAAACGCACGGGCACCGCCCGCCCGGCATCGGGACCCAGCCGGCGCTTGAGCACCGTGAACAGCAGGAACTCGGCCAGCGTCACGCGCCCGTCGGCGGCGATCATCGTGTGCGCAAGCATCAGCAAGCGTTGCGCCGCGGCCTGTGGAAGCCGGCGCAACGACGGCATCACGCGGTCGAGCAGCGACAGTCGCACGCCGGGCGGCAGTTGCTGGACGATGGCGTAGTAGCGGTCGACCGCTTGCACCGCGGGAGCGCCGAAGGCCTCGCTCAATGCGCGGCGCTGCTGCTCGCCGACCGTGCCGTCCTGGTCGAGCAGCAGGCTGAAGACGAGCATCTGCGCGGCAGTGGTATCGACGACGGCGGCGCGCAGCTCGGGCAGGTCGAGGCGTTGGGCGAGGCTGAGCGCGGCTTCGCGCCCCGAGCTGGAAACGACGCCGATCTGGGTGTGCACGCTCGCGGCCGCAGCGTTGCCGGCGACCATCGATGCGACCGGGCTCACGAAGTTGCCCACGCGCGGCGTGAACTCGAGGGGCGCGAGTTCCTCGCCCGCGCGGGCCGCGGCTTGATCGGCGCCGGCAAGCGCGACGGCGAGCGGTTGTTCCGGGGCAGGCAGGAACTCCATCGACCGCCCGTAGACGCGGCGCACGCGCTCCGTCAGGGGCGGGTGGGTGGCGAAAAGTCCGCTCACGAAGCTCGAGCGCGCCGCACCGAGAAAGAGGTGCGAAAGTTGCTCGGCATTCGGGTGGCGGATCTCGCTGCCGAGCCCGACCTCGTCCGACAGGCCGCCGATCTTGCGCAGCGCGCCTCCGATCCCGTCCGGATTGCGCGTGAACTGGACCGAACTCGCGTCGGCCAGGAACTCGCGCTGGCGCGACACGCCGGCCTTGATCAGGCGGCCGAAGAAGACGCCGACGTAGCCGATGATCCACACCGCGACGCCCGCGAGCATCAGCGGGCCGGCACCCCGGTCGCTGCGGCTGCCGCGCCCGATATCCATCATGAAGCGGCCGAACATCGCGATCATCAGCAGGCCGAACAGCACGCCGATCAGGCGCAGGTTGAGCCGCATGTCGCCGTTGAGGATGTGGCTGAGCTCGTGCCCGATCACGCCTTGCAGTTCGTCGCGCGACAGGCGTGTCAGCGTGCCGTGCGTGACGGTGACCACGGCGTCGTTGACCGAATGGCCGGCGGCGAAGGCGTTGATCGTCGTCTCGTTGTCGAGCACGAACACGCGTGGCACCGGAATGCCGGCCGCGAGCGCCATTTCCTCTACGACGTTGACGAGCCGGCGCTCGAGCAGGTCGCGCGTGCCGGGATCGACCGGACGACCGCCGGCCATGCGCGCCACCACTTCGCCGCCGCCGGCAAGGCGGCTCAGTTCGAACCACGTGCCGCCGCCGATCAGAAGCACCACGATGGCGGTGTTGGTGAGGAAAAATCCGCGCGGCAGCCCGGCCGCGGGCCCGAAGGGACCGCGGTGGCTGGTGCTCGAGAGATACAGGAATGCACCGACGGAGTTGACCGCGATGACCACCCCGATCACCGCGAGCACGAACAACACGATCAGGCGCGTGCTCGACCGGCGCGCGACCTCCTGATGCTCGAAGAAGTTCATCGATCTAGACCTTCGGGGCGCAGCCCCGCGATCCATTTCCCCTCTCCCCTCGCCGGCGAGGGGGAAGGGGTGAGGGGCAGGTCGATCGCGCTCAGAACTGGACCTTGACCGCTTTCTTCTCTTCGGGCGACTCGGTAGCCTGCAGAAGCTCGGCCTGCTTGAACGAGAAGAAGTTGGCGATCACGTTGGACGGGAACTGCTCGACGGCGGTATTGAAGGTCATCACCGCGTCGTTGAACCCCTGGCGCGCGAACGAGATCTTGTTCTCGGTGCCGGTCAGCTCCTCGGAGAGCTGCATCATGTTGGCGTTCGCCTTCAGGTCCGGGTAAGCCTCGGCGAGCGCGAACAGCTTGCCGAGCGCGCCCGAAAGCGCGCCCTCGGCGGCCATCAGGCCCTGGATCGCGGACGGGCTGGCCGGGTCGGCCGCCGCCGCGGCGTTCGCCGTGACGGCGCTGTTGCGCGCCTTGATCACGGCCTCGAGCGTCTCACGCTCGTGCTTCATGTATGCCTTGGCCGTCTCGACCAGATTCGGAATCAGGTCGTACCGCCGCTTCAGCTGCACGTCGATCTGTGCAAACGCGTTCTTGAACTTGTTGCGCAGATCGACCAGCCGGTTGTAGGCACCGATGGCCCAGAAGACTGCAAGAGCAATCAGAACCAGGACGATCACCAAACCCATGTGCGTACTCCCCGGCAGCCGCGCGCGCACACGGCGGAACAGGAGAACGGACGCCTGCGCGAGCGGGTCCGTCGAAACGGGACGCGAATATAAGAGAATCGCGCCGCGGCGCAAGCGCTTTTTCGGCTGATGCGGCCGCCCTCCGCCGGTGTGCGGCGCGGCGCGTCCGCCCCGCCGGACGCGCCTGCCGCGGTGCCTATTTCTTGGGCTGCTGCGCGGCGTTTGCCGCCTGGCCCTTGATTGCGGCGAATTCCTGCGGCGTCAGATAGTCGAACACCTTGACGACCTTGTTGACGCCGGATACGCGCGCCGCGACCTGTGCGGCCTTGTTACCCTCTTCCTCGGTGACGCGCCCCAGCAGGTAGACGATGCCGCGTTCAGTCGTCACCTTGATCACACCGAACGGCACGTCTTTCGCGTCGATGAACGCCGCCTTCACCTTGCCGGTGATCGCGATGTCGTTGTTGCGCACGGTGGCCGGCGAGAGCTCGCGCACCTGCAGCTCGTTGACGACGTCGCGCACGTTTTCGCCGTTGCGCGCGATGCTGTCGATCTCCTTGTAGATGCGGTCGTTGACGACCTGGCCGGCCAGCAGCACCTTGCGGTTGTAGCTGGTGACGTAGACGCTGATCTCGCCATCCTTGTAGTTGCCGTAGATGGCGCGGTTCAGCCTCTGTTCGATCTCCTCATCCTCGAGCTCGATGCCGGTCGAGCGCCGGTCCGCCGAGAGGACGGCGGCGCCGCCCACCGCCGCACCGCCGATCAGCAGCGCTCCGCACGCGCTGACCAGCAGGCTTGCGAGCACGAGCGCGCAAAACAGGTTCAATGAACGGTCGTTCGGTCGCATGTCTCCCCCTTGTTCTGATTCTCGGACCTGATCTATTCGCCAAAAGCGTCGCGGATCCAGTCGCTGACACCCGCCCCATCGGCGGTGATCACGTCGAAGCGGCATGGCGGCAATCCGCGCATGCTCCCATCGGCCGCCCCGAAGTGCTGCGCGAGATAGTGCTGGGCGGCGCGCACCAGCCGCTTGCGCTTGAACGCGTCGATGCTCGCGGTCGCACCGCCGAATGTATCGCGGCTGCGAAGTCGTACTTCTACGAACACGAGCGTGGATCCCTCCTGGGCGACGACGTCGAGTTCGCCTTCGCGGTAGCGCACGTTGCGCGCCAGCACGCGGCAACCGTGTTCGACCAGGTGCGCGCAGGCCGCTTCTTCGGCCGCGTCGCCGGCCCGTTGTCTCGGTGTCCTGACACCGGCCGGCCGCCGCCGCAGGTAGCTCACTGTGTCTGCTCCAGCAATTCAATCTTCCCCGATCGGAAGACAGCAAGCGTCGGCCAACGTTCCACGCGCGCGCTGCGGCTGCGATCGACGTGCAGCTTGCCGGTCACGCCGTCGAGATCGAATTCGCGCCGTCCTGCGAGCCATTCCAGCATCACGCGATACGAGTCGATCCCCAGCGCGTAGAGCCGCTGCAGTTCACCTGAAAGCGCGACGTCCGAACGTGGGTACACCATCACGGCGGCGTGCTCGGGTTCGATCAGCCACGGCATGTCGACGAATTTCACGCCGTCGAGATCGGGAGCGAGCAACGCCGACTCGGCGCCGCCGAGGTTGACCTGCGAAGTGGCGTACAGCGGCAGCTCGCGCGGCAAGCGCGGGCGCACGAACGCGGTCTCGCGCGCGTCGAGCGCACAGAAGACCGCGTCGACCTTCATGGTCGCGAGCTGCTCGACCAGGGTCTGCAGGAACTGGTACCCCACGTGCACGTCGATCTGCGTGACACGTTCGCCCTGATCGCGCAAGGCGTCGCGAAATGCGGTCGCCATCCGGCGCGCCAGCGGCGACTCGCCCGCGAGGATCAGGAACCGCGGCGCGGTCGAGGCCGCCGTCGACGGCGGCGGCGGAAGATCGCGCAGGGCCACGCGCACGACCTGGCGCGCTTCGACTTCGACCCCCAGGCCGAAGGCCAGCGACTCGGACGTCACCGAGACGTCGCTCTCGGGCAGGTTCAGCGCCAGCACCGGCAGCGGCGCGATAACGCGTCCGTCGCCGAGCGCGTTGACGAGCGTGCGCGTGAGCGGGCCCACGACGATGCGCGCGCCGTGTTTCTGCGCCGACTCGAGCGCGGTGCGCAGCTGCGCCACGTTGTCGTCGACTTCGAGCAACTGGATGGCGAGGTTCGCGTTGGCAACGCTGTGCGCGGCGAAGAAGCCGAGACGCACCGCTTCGGCGGCGCGCCCGAACGGCGAGCCTTCGCTGGGCAGCAACAATGCAACCGGGATCGGCGGGCTGGCCGGCGCACTCGGGGTCGGTCCCGGTGCCGGAGGTACGGGAGCGGCCAGGCCCGGGGCCGAAGGCGTGGGCGATGGAATCGGCGTCGCCGTCGCGGGCTCCGGCTGGGCGGGCGCCGGCACGGCAGGCGCCGGCGCTCCCGGAGGAATGGCTGCGGTCGAAGCAGGTGCGGGCGCACGCTGCGGCGGCACATTTGCGGGAGGGGAGGCGCAAGAACACAATGCCGCGGCCAGGAGCGCTGTCAGGAACCGCGACTGTGGAGACATGCAGGAAGAACCGGGTCTGATGGCGGATCGATTGGTCGAGGCAAGCGGCGTGGCGGCGCAGGCGCTGCCTGCAGGCGCATTGTATGTAGTGGCCACGCCCATCGGTAATCTCGCCGACCTTACGGTGCGCGCATGGTGGGTGCTATCGCATGTCGATGCGATCGCCGCCGAGGACACGCGTGTCACCCGTCATCTGCTGCATCGCTACGGCATCGCGGTGGCGCCGGCGCGCCTGATCGCCTTGCACGAGCACAACGAGCGCGGCGCAGCCGAGCGCGTGCTGGCGCTTCTGCGCGAAGGCCTGCGTGTCGCGCTGGTCAGCGACGCGGGCACCCCCGCGATCTCCGATCCCGGTGCGCGCGTCGTGCGCGCGGCGAGCGACGCAGGCATCCGCGTGATTCCCGTGCCTGGCGCGAGCAGTCTCTCCGCCGCGCTGTCCATCGCCGGGATCGAGCAAGGCCCCGCACTGTTCATCGGCTTCCTGCCGCACGCAGCGCGCGCGCGCGCGGAGTGCCTGCAAAGGATCGCCGGCAGTTCCGCGGCGACCGTGCTGTTCGAGGCGCCGCACCGGCTTGCCGCGACGGCCGCCGAACTCGCCGCCGTGCTGGCGCCCACGCGCCGGGTGCTGATCGCACGCGAGCTGACGAAAAAGTTCGAGACGATCGAGGCCGTCATGGCGAGCGAACTGGTGCGCCATGTCGAGGCAGCCGAACCGCGCGGCGAGTACGTGCTGGTCGTCGATCCGGCGCCGGACGCGCGACCCGTCGCCGAAATCGACGCCGTCGCGCGCCGCTGGCTCGCCGCGCTCGCCGAGGCATTGCCGCCGGCGCGGGCCGCCGCCGTCGCGGCCAAGGCCACGGGACTGCCGCGCGATGTGCTGTATCGCGACCTGACGCGGCCAGGGACATCCGTAGGCGACGAATCAGCCAGGCGCGATGGCTGAACGAGCCGACGCGGATTGATGCGGATCATTCTTTTGTCTTATCTGCGCAATCTGCGTCAGGCCCTTGAAGTTTTTCGGCCTGCCGGCGCCGGCGCCCGTCACCGCGGCGCGGCTTCGGCCATGTAGATCTCGACGCGGCGATTCGCGGCGCGGCCGACCGGCGTGTCGTTGCTCGCGATCGGCTCGTGCTCGCCGCGCCCGCTCACGCTGATGCGGTTGCCGGCGACGCCATGCTCGACCAGGTAGTTGCGCGTGCTTTGTGCGCGCGCCAGCGAAAGCGGATCGTTGATCGGGTCGGTTCCGGTCGAATCGGTATGGCCGACCACGGCGATGGTGGTCACCGGATGCTGGTTCATCGTGACGGCAAACTTGCCGAGCACTCCGGCAAGCATCGGCCTGATGTCGGAGTGATTCGTGTCGAAGCCGGCATCGGCCGGGATTTTGAGCTTCAGCCGGTTATCGGGCGTACGCGTGACGTCGATGCCCGTCCCTTGTGACGCCTGCTCCATCTGTTTCTTGCTCTCCTCCATCTTCTTGCTCCAGATGTAGCCGCCGAGGGCCCCGGCCGCGGTACCGATCACCGCGCCCGTCGCGGCGCTGCGACCGACGTTGCCGCCGGCGGTCGCGGCACCGATCACGGCACCCGTCGTCATGCCCACGCCTGCGCCGACGGCCGCGCCTTGCTGCGTTTCCGTCATGTCCGCACAACCCGCGAGCGCCACGGCGCCCGCAACGAGCAATGCGACGGCCGTCGCACCATGGCTCTTCATCATTACCTCCGATCGACGCGAATTCATCTGGACAAGGCCATCAACGGCCGCGGTCCGCCGAAGGCCGACCCGTCATCGCATAAGGGACCCCGTGCGTCGAGCGGAGTTGCTCGCCCGTTCGGGCTAGGTCGACGGTGCGAACGGACGATTGCCGATCGCACGCCGCGCGCCGGCGATCGCCCCGCGAGGTCCTGCGCCAAACGCGGCGGCGTCCTACTGGGCGGGTACGGCGGCCACGATGCTCGCGACCGCCGCCGTGAGCTTCTTCACGTACGGGATGTGGAGGAACTCGTTCGGTCCGTGCGCGTTCGATTTCGGGCCGAGCACGCCGGTGATCAGGAACTGCGCCTGCGGGAACGTTTCGCCGAGCATGTTCATGAACGGGATCGTTCCGCCTTCGCCCATCCACGCCGCGTCCGTGCCCCACACGGCGCGCGACGCCTGGTCGGCGGCGCGTTTGAGCCAGGTTGCGGTGGCCGGCGCGTTCCATCCGGTTGCGCCCCAATCGGCCTCGAAGGTCACGCGCGCGCTGTACGGCGCGTTGTCCTCCAGCAGTTGCTTGAGAACCTGCGTCGCGCGCTGTGCATCGACGGTGGGCGGGATGCGCAGCGAAAGCTTCAGGGTGGTCTTTGGCCGCAGCACGTTGCCCGCGGAATCGATGCTGGGCAGCCCCGCGGCGCCGGTGACGGACAACGCCGGCCGCCAGGTGCGCGCTAGGATCGCTTCGACCGGATCCTTCGTCGTCGGCTGCGCGTGCAGATGTCCATCCGGCCCATGGTTGCAGCCGACCCACGGGAACTGGCGCCAGACCTCATCGCCGAGAATCGCGCCGGCAAGCCGGGCCTGCTCGAGGCGTTCCTGCGGTATGCGCGCATGGAAGACATCGTCGAGCAGGCGTCCGGTCGCCGGATCGTCGACGCGATTGAGCAGCTGGCGCGCGATGCGGAACGAACTGGGAACGATGCCGCTCGCGTTGCCCGAATGCACGCCCTCGGAAAGGATCTCGACCGTCAGAGTGCCGCCGACCAGGCCGCGCAACGAAGTCGTCACCCAGAGCTGCTCGTAGTTGCCGCACCCCGAATCGAGCCCTGCGACGAGTGCCACGTCGCCAAAACGCGGCGCGAGCAGCTCGAGGTACTGCGGCAGGTCGGGACTGCCCGATTCTTCACAGGTTTCGATGATGCCGACGCAACGCGGTCGCGCGAGGCCCTGCGCGTCGAGCGCGGCGATGACGGTCAGCGCGGCGTAGATGGCGTAGCCGTCGTCGGCGCTGCCGCGCCCGTAGAGCTTGCCGTCCTCGATCACCGGCTTCCACGGGCCGAGGTCGTCGCGCCAACCGGTCATTTCGGGCTGCTTGTCGAGGTGGCCGTAGAACAGGACGGTGCGCGCGTTGCCGAGTCCGCCGGTGGCAGGCACGTCGAAGAAGATGCAGGGGGTGCGTCCGTCGATCGCGACGATCTCGAGCTTCAGGCCGGCGATTTCCTGCGTCGCTGCCCACGCATGCGCCTCCTTGATCACGGCCTGCAGATAACCGTGCGCCTGCCAGCTGGCGTCGAATGCCGGCGACTTGGCGGGCACCTTGACGTACTCGACAAGGCGCGGCACCAGTTCATGATCCCAGCGCTGGTCGACGAAGCTTCTCAGGTCGGCAAGGTTCATGGATGGCTCTCGCGCAAAAGGCAGGTCAGCGGACGAGCACGACGGTTTCGTGACCCAGCATCCGCTCGAGTTGCTGCGCCAGAGCCCGGGCGGCGGAACGGTCGGGGGCGGCTCCTACCAACACGCGGAAGATACTCCCGTCCTGCTCGACGCGCGGCGCGCGCTGGCCGGCGAGTTCGTTGCCCGACTGCTGCAACTGGACTGCGACCCGCTCGCGCAATGCGACCGCGTTGGCTTCCTGCTGGAAGGCGCCGATCTGCACGGCCCAGCGCCCCACGTCGGGCGGCACCTCCGGCTGCGCGGCCGCTGCTGCAGCGGGCACGGGTGCCGGGCGCGGCGAATCGCCGCGCATGGTGCGAATGTCGTCGAAGGTGAGGCGGACCACCTCGACTTCGCCGGTCCCGGCACCGGCGATTCCGATCTTCACCGCTGCGGCATAGGAGAGGTCGATGACCCGATCCGGCTTGAACGGCCCGCGGTCGTTGACGCGCACGATCACGCTCGCCCCGGTGCGCGTGTTCGTGACCCGCGCGTAACTCGGGATCGGCATGGTCGGATGGGCGGCGCTGGCAGCGAACATGTCGTAGGTCTCGCCGCTCGAAGTGCGGCTGCCGTGGAACTGCCTGCCATACCAGGATGCGAGGCCGCGCGCCCTGTAGGGACGGTCGTCGGTCATCGGCGTGTAGGTCCGCCCCAGCGCGACATACGGCCGGTTGGCGTACGGATGGAACGACTCGACGCGCGGCACCGCGTCGGGTGTCTGGCGCAGATCGCCCGGCGCCTTGTCGGGCGGTCCGTCGTCCTGGTAGAAGCCACCGCCCTTGGCCGGCACCGGCCTCGTCGGCGCTGAACCGCAAGCGGCCAGCACCAGTGCGAGTAGAACGACGCCGAGCCGCGTTGCATTGCGCATCGCGGCCGCGCCGGCGAGGCGCGGGTCAGTGTCGGTCGACGACAACGTCCTGTCGCAGCACGGCACGCAAGCGCCCTGCCAACGCCTCCGCCGAATCACGGTCGGCGTAGTCACCGAGCAATACGTAGGAACGGTTGCCGTGGCGCTCGACACGCGGCGTGCGGTCGGCCGCCGGCAGGTTCGGCGCCTCGTTGGCGAGCTGTTGCGCGACACGCGCACGCGTCGACTCGGCCATCCCGTCCGTGGCGAAGGCGGCAACCTGAACCGACCAACGCCCGGTCGTGGGCGTCTGAGCGGCCGGTGCACGCGTGGAGGTCGGCGCGGCCGGCGCGGCCGGTGCGGGTTTCATCGGTGCCGCCGCGGCGGGCCGTGCGGGAGCCGTCGCTGCGGGAGCGACGGCGGCCGCTGCCGGCGCGGCCACCACCGGAGCTGGCGGCGGCGGCGCGAGGACCGGCTGCGGAGGCGGCAATGGCGCCGTCTCGGCCGGTGCCGCCATCGGTTGCGGGGCCGGTACCGCGGCCGGCGGGGGCGGCGGCGGTGGCGGGGGTGGCGCCGGCGGCGCGGCTGCAGCCTGGCGGGACGCCGGCATGGCAGCGATCTGAGCCGATGTGATGCGCTCGACCTCGACTTCGTCGTTGTTGGCGAGCCCGATCTTCTGCGCGACCGCCGCCGAAATGGCGATCGCTTCGTCGCGCTCGTACGCGCCGCGGTCGTTGACGCGCACGATCGCGGTCTTGGCGGTGCGCAGGTCGGTCACGCGCGCATAGCTGGGAATCGGCAGGATCGAATGCGCGGCAGTCATGCCGCGCGTCGTGAACGGCTCGCCGCTCGCGGTGGTCCTGCCCTCCTGGTCCGACGGGATCACGGTCGCCTTGCCGCGCTCCTTGAATTCGCGGTCGTCCGTGATGGGCCGGTACAGGCGGCCGTTGGCGCCGTACCACTTGTTGGCCGTGGCGCTCAACGGCTCGTCGCGCGGCACCGGATCGGTCGGATCGGGCGCGCCCATCGGCGCGGCAGCGGCCGGCGCCGGCGCTTTGGGCGCGCTTCCACAGCCGGTCAGTGCGAGGACGATGCTCGCCACCAGCAAACCGCACAGCGCGATGCGCCCGCCTGCCAAGCCCGTTATGGAGGTTTTCATGTCTGGACCAGTTTGCGATGACGGTGAACGCTCATCAGCATGCCGCACGCCATGCCTAACGTCACGAGAGCCGTTCCGCCATAGCTGATGAACGGGAGCGGCACACCCACGACCGGCAGCACGCCGCTCACCATGCCCATGTTGACGAACGCGTAGGTGAACATGATGAGCGCAATCGAGCCCGCCAGCAGCCGCCCGAACAAGGTGGCCGCGCCGCCCGCGATCGCGAGCGCGCGCAGCACGAGGGCCAGGAACAGGACCAGCAGGACCAGGTTGCCGACCAGGCCGAACTCTTCCGAGAACACGGCGAAGATGAAGTCGGTCGTACGTTCCGGAATGAACTCGAGGTGGGTCTGCGTACCTTGCATCCAGCCCTTGCCAAGAACGCCGCCGCTGCCGATCGCGATCATCGACTGCAGCGTGTGAAAGCCCTTCCCCAGCGGATCCTGCATCGGGTCGATGAGCGTCATCACGCGCTCGCGCTGGTAGTCGTGCATCAGCGTCCACGCGAGCGGCAGTGCCGCCAGGCCCGCGCCGATCAACATCGCGAGCCACTTCCACGGCAGGCCGGCAAAATAGATGACGAACGCGCCCGCGGCGAGGACGAGCACGGCCGTGCCGAGGTCGGGCTGCTTTGCGATCAACCCGACGGGCAGGATCAGGATCAGAGTCGCCACCGCGAAATCGACCGCACGCACCGCGCCCTCGCGCCGGTGGAAGTACCACGCGAGCATCAGCGGGACCGCAAGGCGCATGACTTCCGACGGCTGGATGCGCGTGAAACCGATGTCGAGCCAGCGCGTCGCGCCCTTGACCGTCACGCCCTTGAGTTCGACTGCGATCAGCAGCAGCAGCCCGATCGCGTAGGCCGGCGCGGCGAACTTCATGAGAGCCGTCGGCGGCAGCGAGGCGAACAAGAACATCACCGCCGCGGCGACCGCGAAGTTGCGCACCTGGTCGTTGAAGCGACCGGGAAAATCGGCGCCGGCCGAATACAGCGTAAGCAGGCCGATGGTCATCAGGCTGCCGACGATGAACAGCAAGACCGGATCGAGCACCGCCACGCGCTCCCGCGCCCAGTGGGCGACACGGTGGCCGAGTGCGACTTCAGTCACCGGAGGCTCCCGCAACCCCGGCCGCGGCGTCGCTGCCTTCCTTGGGCAGCGCCGGCGCGTTCGGAATCTTGCCGAGCAGGTAGTAGTCCAGCACCTGGCGCGCAATCGGGGCCGCGGCCGAGGCGCCCCAGCCGCCGTTTTCGACCAGCACGGCGAGCGCGATGCGCGGCTTGTCGGCTGGGGCGAAGGCGATGAACAACGAATGGTCGCGGTTGCGTTCGGCGACCTTCTTTTCGTCGTACTTCTCGTTCTGCTTGATGCCGACCACCTGCGCCGTGCCGGTCTTGCCGCCGACCTTGTAGAGCGCGCCCTGGAAGGCGGCGCGCCCGGTGCCCGAGATGTTCACGTCGACCATCGCGTCGCGCACGATCTGCAGGTTCTCCGGCTTGAGGTCGATGCGATAACTCTCCTTGGGCACGGTCAGGCGGCGCTCCCCGGTCTTGACGTCCTCGATCGCCCGCACCAGGTGCGGCTTCATCACGATGCCGTCGTTGGCGATGTTCGCGGTCGCGTGCGCAAGCTGGAGCAGCGTGAACGCGTTGTAGCCCTGGCCGACCCCGATCGAGATCGTCTCGCCGCCGTACCACTTCTGCTTGAACCGCTTTTCCTTCCATGCGCTCGAGGGCAGGACGCCGGGCTGCTCGCCTTCGATGTCGATGCCCACGATCTGGCCGAAGCCGAGCGGCTGCATGAAATCGTGGATGGCGTCGACCCCGAGATCGTTGGCGACCATGTAGTAGTAGATGTCGCTCGACTTGACGATCGACGTGTGCATGTTGACCGGGCCCAGCGGCACCTTGTTGCTGTCGCGGAACTTGTGCCCGGCGTACACGAAGAAGCCCGGGTCGTTGTAGACGGTCTCCGGGCGCCGCTTGCCGAGTTCGAGCGCCGCCAGGGCCATGAACGGCTTGTAGGTCGAGCCGATCGGGTAGGTGCCGCGCAGGGCACGGTTGAGCAGGGGCTTGTCGATGTCGTTGTTCAGGGCTTCCCAGTTCAGCGGATCGATGCCCTCGACGAACAGGTTCGGATCGAAGGTCGGCTTGGAGACGAAGGCGAGCACGTCGCCCGTCGCGGGCTCGATCGCGATCAGCGCACCGCGGCGGTCGCCGAACGCCTTTTCCACGATCTCCTGCAGCTTGATGTCGACCGACAGGATCAGGTTGTTGCCCGGTGTCGCGGGCGTGCGCGACAGCGTGCGCACGGCGCGTCCGCCGGCGGTGATCTCGACCTCCTCGAACCCGGTGGTGCCGTGCAGCTCGCGCTCGTAACTCTGCTCGATGCCCACCTTGCCGATGTAGTCGGTGCCGACGTAATCGGCCGCGTCCTCCCAGGTCGCGATCTTCTCCTTGTCGGCCTGCGAGACGCGCCCGATGTAGCCGATCATGTGCGAGCCGACCTCGCCGAGCGGGTAATGGCGGAACAGGCGCGCGCGCAATTCGATGCCCGGGAAACGGAAGCGGTTGGCGGAGAAGCGCGCCACCTCCTCGTCGCTGAGGCGCGTGCGGATCGGAATCGAATCGGCGCCCTTCAGTTCCTCCATGAGTTTCCTGAAGCGACGCCGGTCGCGCGGCTGCACTTCGATCACCTGCGCCAGTTCGTCGATCGCCGCGTTGACGTTTTCGACTTGGCGCGGATTGATCTCGAGCGTATAGGCCGAGTAGTTGCGCGCGATGATCCGTCCCTCGCGGTCCTTGATCAAGCCGCGGTTGGCGGTGACCGGGACCACCGCGATGCGGTTGCTTTCGGCGCGGGCGAAGAAATCGTCGTGCTTGAAGTACTGCAGCCAGACGAAGCGGCCGGCGAGCAGCAGGAAACACAGGCCTACGAACACGCCGGCGGCGACGACGCGCGTGCGAAAGAAAAAGAGCTCGCGCTCGGTGTTGCGTAGCGCCGTCACGAAGAAACTGCAGGAGGGGTCCGCGAGCGTGGGATTCTAGGCGGGCGCAAAAGGCCGCGCCAAGCGGGATAACCGGCTGACGCGCCGCCTATTCGGCCGATTCGGAGCGCGGCCGGCCCGCGCAGGGTCTATAGCGGCCGTGTTTCGTCGCGCTGGATCGGCCGCCGCTGCGGCGCCAGCAGCAGCCAGGAGATCACCGGCCACAGTGCCGCACCGACGATGCTTTCGACGAAGTACGTCCACCCCGGGAAACGGCCGCCCACCCAGAGCCGGATCAGCAGCGACGCCACCTGCGCGACGAGCAGCAGCGGCAGGATGTGCACCGCCTGCGCGCCGAACGGAAACCAGAGGATGCGCCGGTGCAGCGAGATCGCCCCGTACGACAGAAGCGTGTAAGCGAGTGCATGTTCGCCGAACAGGGCGCCATCGTGCACGTCCATCAGGAGGCCGAACACGAACGCCGCGCCGATCCCCACCCGGCGCGGCTGCTGCACGTTCCAGAACACCAGCGCCAGGGCGAGGAAGTCCGGCACCAGGGGCAAGCGGCCCCACGGCAGGAGATTCGCCGCCAGGGCGATGAACAACGTGAGCCAGATGAATGCCGGATTGACCGGACGCAGCAGGACGTTGGTCTGCGACCCGCGTACCACGCCGAGCGCCGCGCCGGCGGTGAGTTCGGCCGCGTCGCCGCGCCGCCCTCCGCGCACTGCGAACGAAGTGAGGAGGGCATCCAGCCAGCGGCTCTTCATTTGCGCCCTGCCTTGCGCGGTTCCGGCTCGCGCTTGCGCTCCTCGGCGGGCCTGGGCGGCACCTGGCTGCGATCGACGTTCAGCACCAGGAGGTAGGTGTAGTTCTGCACTCCTGCGGTCGGTGTCATCACGACCCGCGCAAACTGGTCCTTCGCGTTGCGTTCGACCCGGGTCACGGTCGCCACGGCGAGCCCGGCCGGATATACCCCGTCGATGCCCGAGGTGACCACGGCGTCGCCGTTGACGACGTCGGCGTTGGAGGCCATGAAGCGCAAATCGAGCGTGCCGGGCTCGATGCCGCCGTAGGCGACGCCGCGCAAACCGTTGCGCACGACCTGCACCGGAATGGTCTGGTCCTTGTCGGTGAGCAGCGTCACCTCGGCCGTCAGGGGAAACACGCGCGTCACCTGGCCCACGACCCCGGTTTCGTCAATCACCGGGCTGCCCGCATCGACACCGGCGTTGCTGCCGACGTCGAGCACCAGCTTGTGCGAGAAACGATCGCGCGATTCGTACAGCGCCTGGGCGAGGCGCGTCGTGTTGCCGATGCGTTCGCGCGCCCCCAGGAGCTTGCGCAGGCGTTCGTTCTCGGCAATGAGCGTCTGCGTCTGCTGCACGGCCTGGGAGCGCTCCACCGCCTCGCGCTTGAGTTGCTCGTTTTCACGGGTCAGGCTGCCGACGGTATTGAAGAAATCGCCCACGCGATCGATCACGTCGCGCGGCACCAGCAACGCCCGTTGCACCGGGTACATGACGACCCCGACCCCCACGCGGACGGTCTCGAGGAGCTTCGCGCGCGAGTCGATGACGATCAGCGCAATGGCAAGGAAGGAGAAGAACGCCAGCCGGGCCCGGGCAGAGACGCCCTGATTGAAGAGTGGCGGCGGGCCGTATTCCATCTAGGTCATCAGCAAATGGCCTGCGGCCCTTTGCTGCACGTACCTCCCCTTTCCCCTGGAGGGAGAGGGGCCGGGGGTGAGGGGGCTGAGCGTTCAAACATTAAGCCAATTTCAAACGCTCAGTGGGTGCAGCTTGCCCCGAGAAGCGCCACGAAGCACGGGGATTTCTCCCCCTGCGGTGGAACGAAGCGGCGAGGGGGCGAGCGTTCGAGCATTGGCCCCGTTGCAAACGCTCAGGCGGCGCTGCCCGCCGGGTGGGCTCCGGGAAATCGGAACGTGCGTGCGCTCACCCGGTGGCGAAGGCGGTGCCGAGCTTGTCCATCCGTTCGAGCGCGATCCCGCAGCCGCGCACGACGCAGGTGAGCGGGTCTTCTGCGACGATCACCGGCAAGCCCGTCTCTTCCATCAAGAGGCGATCGAGATCGCGCAACAGCGCGCCGCCGCCGGTGAGCATCATGCCGCGGTCCGCGATGTCGGCGCCGAGTTCCGGTGGCGTCTGTTCGAGAGCGATCTTCACGGCCGAGACGATCTGATTCAGCGGGTCGGTCAGCGCCTCGAGGATCTCGTTGCTCGAGATGGTGAAACTGCGCGGGATGCCCTCGGAGAGATTGCGCCCCTTGACCTCCATCTCCTTGACCTCGGAGCCGGGGAACGCCGAGCCGATCTCTTTCTTGATGGCCTCCGCCGTCGGCTCGCCGATCAGCATGCCGTAGTTGCGGCGGATGTAGTTGATGATGGCCTCGTCGAACTTGTCGCCGCCGACCCGCACCGATCCCGAGTAGACCATGCCGCCCAGCGAGATGATGCCGACCTCCGTGGTGCCGCCGCCGATGTCGACCACCATCGAGCCCGAAGCTTCGGAGACCGGCAGCCCGGCGCCGATCGCCGCGGCCATCGGTTCCTCGATCAGGAACACCTGGGACGCGCCGGCGGCTTCGGCCGATTCCTTGATCGCACGCCGCTCCACCTGGGTGGAGCCGCACGGCACGCAGATGATGATGCGCGGGCTCGGCGCAAGCAGGCTCGAGGGGTGGACCATCTTGATGAACTGCTTGAGCATCTGCTCGGTGACGGTGAAGTCGGCGATGACGCCGTCCTTCATCGGGCGGATCGCTTCGATGTTGCCCGGCACCTTGCCGAGCATTTGTTTTGCTTCGCGACCCACCGCGCGGATCGACCGCTTCGCATTCGGGCCGCCTTCGTGACTGATCGCGACCACCGAAGGTTCGTCGAGCACGATCCCCTTCCCGCGCACGTAGATCAGCGTGTTGGCGGTGCCGAGATCGATCGCAAGATCGCTCGAGAAATAGCTGCGCAAAAAACCGAACATCGGGCAACGCTTCTGAAATCAGGGATCGAGGCCCCGGGCCGCGCGCCGCGGGGGGCGTCTTTGCGAATCGGTGCGCGATAATACGCTAAGCAAGCGCGAGCTTCGCTGGAAAGCTTTGTTCTTCCTGCGCAGGAGACGCCGTGTTCGGTGTCATCCGGTTGGCTGGCCTGCCCCACTTGCAGCATCGAAGCGAAACCTTGACATGTCCCTGACCCGCGACGACGTCTATCGCATCGCCCATCTGGCACGCATCGAGATCAACGAAGCCCAGGCCAACGCGACGCTGGCCCAGCTGAACGACATTTTCGCGATGATCGAGAAGATGCAGCGCGTCGACACCGACCGCATCGAGCCCATGTCGCATCCGCTCGGCGGGAGTCAGCGCCTGCGCGACGACATCGTCTCGGAGCACGACCAGCGCGCCGCCAACCTGCGCAATGCGCCGGCGCAGGCCGACGGCCTCTTCCTCGTGCCGCGGGTGATCGAGTGAGCGAACTGGCCCATGCATCGGTCGCCGAGCTCGGGCGCCAGCTTGGTGCGAAGCGCGTCTCCGCGGTCGAACTCGCGCAGCTTTTCCTGGCGCGCATCGAAGCCCACAAACACCTGAACGCCTTCCTCGACGTGCGGCCCGATGTCACGCTGGCGCAGGCGCGCGAGGCCGATGCACGACGGGCGCGTGGCGAGGCCGGGCCGCTCCTGGGCGTGCCGCTGGCGCACAAGGATGTTTTCGTCACGCGCGAGTGGAGCTCGACCGCGGCGAGCCGCATCCTGCTCAACGCCGACGGCAACGGATACATGAGCCCGTTCGATGCGACCGTGGTCGACAACCTGAAGCAGGCCGGCATGGTCTGTCTGGGCAAGCTCAACTGCGACGAGTTCGCGATGGGCTCGTCGAACGAGAACAGCGCGTTCGGCAACGTCCTGAACCCGTGGGACACCGCGGCGGTGCCGGGCGGCTCCTCCGGTGGCTCGGCCGCCGCGGTCGCCGCGCGCATCGCGCCGGCGGCGACGGCCACCGATACGGGCGGTTCGATCCGCGAGCCGGCGGCGTTCACCGGCATCACGGGCACCAAGCCGACCTACGGTCGACCCTCGCGCTGGGGAATGATCGCCTTCGCTTCCTCGCTCGACACCGCGGGCCTGCTCACGCAGTCGGCCGAGGACTGCGCGCTGCTGTTCAACACGATGCTCGGCTTCGATCCGAAGGACTCGACCAGCCTCGACCGGCCGCGCGAGGACTTCACGCGCCACCTGAACACCGGTGTGCGCGGCTTGAAGATCGGCGTGCCGAAGGAGTTCTTCGGCGCCGGCCTGGCGCCGGATGTCGAGAACGCCGTGCGCGCCGCCCTCGCCGAATACGAGAGGTTGGGAGCGCACCTAGTCCCGACCTCGCTGCCGAATGCCGAACTGGGCATCGCCGTCTATTACGTCATCGCCCCTGCGGAGTGCTCGAGCAACCTGTCGCGCTTCGATGGCGTGCGCTACGGGCACCGCGCGCGCACGTACGACGACCTGACCGACATGATCAAGAAGTCGCGCTCGGAGGGCCTGGGCGCCGAGCCGAAACGCCGCATCCTCGTCGGCACCTACGTGCTCTCGCACGGGTACTACGATGCCTATTTCATCAAGGCGATGAAGGTGCGACGCGTGATCGCCGACGACTTCCAGCGCGCGTTCCGGGAATGCGACGTGATCGCGAGCCCGGTCACGACCAGCGTCGCGTTCGGTTTCGGCGAAAAGAGCGACGATCCGGTTGCCATGTACCTCGCCGACCTCTACACCGTGCCGGGCTCGCTGGCAGGGATTCCGAGCATGAGCATCCCCTGCGGCTTCGGGGCCAAGAACCGTCCCGTGGGCCTGCAGCTGATGACCAACCATTTCGAAGAAGCCCGGATGCTCGGCGTCGCGCACGCGTATCAGACCGTGACCGACTGGCACCGCCGCGTGCCCGCGGGTTTCTGAGCGGAGACCGAAACCGTGACCTGGGAAGTGGTGATCGGCCTGGAAACACACGCGCAGCTTTCCACTGCCAGCAAGATTTTCTCGGGCGCGTCGACCGCGTTCGGTGGTGCACCCAACACTCAGGCTTCGGCGATCGACCTGGCGCTGCCCGGCGTGCTGCCGGTGCTCAATCGCGGCGCGGTGGAGCGTGCGATCCGGTTCGGCATTGCGATCGGTGCCACGGTGGCCGAACAAAGCATCTTCGCGCGCAAGAACTACTTCTATCCCGACCTGCCGAAGGGCTACCAGATCAGCCAATACGAGATTCCGGTCGTCCAGGGCGGCAACGTGAGTTTCGTCGTCGCCGGGAAGGACGGCGCGCCCTGCACGAGGACCGTGCGGCTGACGCGCGCACACCTGGAGGAGGACGCGGGCAAGTCGCTGCACGAGGACTACCGCGGCATGTCGGGCATCGACCTGAACCGCGCCGGCACCCCGCTGCTCGAGATCGTTTCGGAACCCGACATGCGCTCGAGCGCCGAAGCGGTCGCCTATGCCAAGGCTCTGCACGCGCTCGTGACCTGGCTCGACATCTGCGACGGCAACATGCAGGAAGGCAGCTTTCGCTGCGATGCCAACGTGTCGGTCCGCAAGGCGGGCGCGCAGGCTTACGGCACGCGCGTCGAGATCAAGAACCTGAACAGCTTCCGCTTCCTGCAGCAGGCCATCGACTACGAGGTGCGGCGCCAGGTCGAGCTGATCGAAGACGGCGGCAAGGTGGTGCAGGAAACCCGTCTGTACGACCCGGACCGCAACGAGACGCGCTCGATGCGCAGCAAGGAAGATGCGATGGACTATCGCTACTTCCCGGATCCCGACCTGCTGCCGCTCGTGATCTCGCGCGAATGGGTGGAAGAGGTCCGGCGCTCGCTGCCGGAGCTGCCCGCGGCGAAGCGCGAGCGCTTCGTGCGCGAGTACGGCCTGCCCGAGTACGACGCACAGACGCTGACGGCGTCCAAGGCGCTCGCCGCCTACTTCGAGGCGGTCGCCGCCCAGGTTGCCGACAAGAAGGCGGCTTCGAACTGGGTGATGGGCGAAGTCTCCGCCGCATTGAACGAAGCGAACATCGACGCGGCGAAGGCGCCGGTCTCCGCGCAGCAGCTGGCGGGGATCGTCAACCGGGTGCTCGACGGCACGATAAGCAACAAGTCCGCCAAGGATGTGTTCGCCGCGCTGTGGGCCGGCGCGGGAACTTCGGCGGACGCGATCATCGAGGCGCGCGGATTGCGCCAGATCTCGGACGCCGGGGCAATCGAATCGCTCATCGACGAGGTGCTCGCAACCAACACCCGCTCGGTCGAGGAGTTCAAGGCCGGCAAGGAAAAGGCCTTCAACGCACTGGTCGGACAGGCGATGAAGGCGACGCGCGGCAAGGCCAATCCGCAGCAGGTCAACGAGATCCTGCGGCGCCGGCTGAGCGGCGGCTGAGCGGATCTGAGCGCTCTGGCGGCCAACGCCTGATTCCGAAGTGGCAGCCGCGATCTCTTCCCGCGAAACAGCGACTTCAGCCCGTCATTCCGAGCCGCGGGCGAGGAATCCCGGCCGTCGAAAAGAAATGGCCGTTGACGCCGATCTGCGCCGATGAGCGCGGACACGACAGCCTGTCTCGATCCGCGCAATCTCTGTCCGGGTTCCTCGGCCGTGCGCAGCATCGAGCATCGCGCGCCGCTTCGCTCGGGACGGCGAGTCCGGCATTGACTTCCCGTCCGATTCGGTTGCGACGGTCCACTACTTCTGGTCGGGCCGCTGCACCGGCGTCGCACCTCTGTCCAGCAGCTCCTTGAAGCGCTTGGCGAAACCATCGAAACGCTCGTTGATGCGCTTCATCTCGGCCCGGGTATTCGCGATGAGCTGGTCCTGCAGCTTCATCGACTCGTTGTTCGCCGCAAAAGACCGCTTGAGGTCTTCCGGCATGTCGCGCTTGATGTAGAACTCGGCCTCGTCATCGAGCTTCTTGCGCTCGCGCTGCAGCTCGGCCTTGCGCTCGAGCGCGCGGTCGATGAGCTTCTGCTGGTCTGCGATGGCGCGCTTGCGCGCCGCCTCGATTTCTTCCAGGGAGGCGTACGTTTCGAGCAGCGAGCGGTCGCTGCGCACCTGGGCGCGTTTGGCATCGTCTTCTTCGAGCTTGCGCTTTTCTTCTTCTTCCTGCTTGTTTCGCTGCTCCGGCGTGAGTGGCGGCTCGATATCGCGGTACGGCGTGCCATCCGGGCGCAGGACGTGGATCGTTCGATCGGCGCATTCCGGAGGAGGTCGATCTGAGCTGACCCGCCTTCCGCTCTTCGTGATGCAGGTGTAGAGGAACTGCGCGTGTGCGCCTGCGCAGAACACGAGCAAGCCTGCGGCGAGCAGGCGTGCAAGGTGTCGTCCGAGTGGCACGGCGCGACCGGTCACCCTTGCGCGACCGTCGCCGGGACGACGTTTGATCGGGCCGACCGAACCCCGCCCAGAACGCGTCTCCGTGACCATACCGTCGAGGATAACGCGGTGCTTCGGCGGCACGCGCCGCCGCCCGGGCAATCAGGGCAGGCCTGCCTTCTCCGGCGGCCGCTGCACCGGCTGGGCGCCGGCACTCACGAGTTCGCGGAAGCGCCGCGACTCCGCGTCGTAGCGTTCGTTGACACGCGCCATGTCGGCCCTGGTCTCCGCAATGGCCTTTTGCTGCGACCTCAGCATGTCGTCGTTGGCGGAAAGCTCCCGCTTGAGCTTCTCCGGCAACTCGTGCTTGGCATAGAACTCGGTCTCGTCGTCGAGTTTCCTGCGCTCGCGCTTGAGTTCGTCCATGCGCCTGAGCGCGCGTTCGATCAGCGCCTGGCGATCGCTCAACGCGCGATTGCGCGTCGCTTCGATCTCGTTTTCGCTGCCGTAAGTCTCCAGCAGCGAGAGGTCGCGCCGCATCTGGCCGCGCTGCCGCTCCGCTTCCTCGATCTGCCGCTTGGCCTCCGCATCGCGCTCGGCGCGCTGCGCGGGTGTCAACGGCGGTTCGATCACGCGCCGGACTGATCCGTCCGGGCGCAGCTCGCGGATCGGACCGTCGGCGCACTCCTGCGGCGGCATGTCGGACGTGATCGTGCGGCCGGACGGTGTCGTGCATACGTAGAGCTGTCCCGCACGCGCGCCGCCCGTGCCGGCAACGGCCAGGAGCGCGATCAGCGCGGTCAAGAGACGCTCAGGCGCCATAACGTTGCCGGTAGGCCGCCAATGCGGCGCGAAAGGGAGCCGCTTCACGTGCAAGCGCCGAACCGGAGTCGAGAAACGCGAACAGATCGTCGAGACCGGCGATGGCGAGCACCGGCACGCCGTACCGATCGGCCACCTCCTGGGCCGCCGAGCGCTCCGAAAGCGCGTCGTCCGGACCCGCGCGTTCCTTGCGGTCGAGCGCGATCAGGACCCCGGCAGGATTTGCCCCATTGGCCCGTATCAGGTCCACCGATTCCCGCACCGAGGTCCCCGCGGTAATGACGTCGTCCAGAATAACAACGCGTCCAGCGAGGGGTGCGCCGACAAGACTGCCTCCTTCCCCGTGATCTTTGGTTTCTTTGCGATTGAAGGCGAACGGCACGTCGCGCCCCAACTCGGCCAGCGCCACCGCGGTCGCAGAAGCCAGCGTGATCCCCTTGTAAGCCGGGCCGAACAGCATGTCGAACTTCACCAATCCGGCCTTTTCGGCCGTCAGGAGGGTCTGCCCATAGAATCGTGCGAGCTTTCCGAGTAGTGCGCCGCGATTGAACAGTCCGGCATTGAAGAAATAGGGCGTCTTTCGCCCCGCTTTCGTGACGAATTCGCCGAACCTGAGGACGCCGGCCTGGAGAGCAAATTCGATGAATTGCTGGCGCAGAGGATCCATGTCGCACGGCGAAAGAACGCCACCGCGTGGTGGCGACCGTCGATGATCGGGGACGCACGCGGCCCGCTCAATCCCGAATCCTCGGCAGAAGCCCTCGCCCCTTCGGCCGACCCGGGAGCGATTCCTTGTTCCGCATCGTCACGCTGAACGCCAACGGCATTCGCTCCGCGGCGGCAAAGGGGCTGTTTCGGTGGATCAAGCGTGTCGATCCCGACGTCGTCTGCCTGCAGGAGGTCAAGGCGCACGAAGCCGATATCCCCGCTCAAATGCGGGCGCAGACGGGGCTGCACAGCTTCTTTCATTGCGCGCAGAAGAAGGGCTACAGCGGTGCGGCGCTCTACGCGAAGCGGCGCCCGCGCCGGGTGGAGATCGGCTTCGGCGACCCCGAGTTCGACGCCGAGGGCCGCTATGTGGAGGCCGAATTCCCCAACGTGAACGTGATCTCGGTCTACTTTCCTTCCGGGTCGTCGTCGCCGGCGCGACAACTCGCCAAGTTCCGCTTCCTCGATGCGTTCTATCCACACCTCGCCCGCCTGCGCGCGCGCGGGCGCGATGTGATCTTCTGCGGCGACATCAACATCGCCCATCGCGAGATCGACCTCAAGAACTGGCGCGCCAACCGGAAGTACTCAGGCTTCCTGCCCGAAGAGCGGGCGTGGTTGACCCGGGTGTTCGACGAGCAGGGTTGGGTCGACGTCTTCCGCCGCCTCGATCCGCGACCGCACCAGTACACGTGGTGGAGCAACTTCGGACAGGCGTATGCCAACAACGTCGGTTGGCGCATCGACTACCAGATCGCGACTCCAGGGGTCGCCGCGAAGGCCAAACGCGCCGAGATCTACAAGGGGCGCCGCTTCTCCGACCACGCGCCGCTCCTGGTCGAGTACGCGGGCCGGCTCTGACCGGCGCCGCGTACAACGAACGCCGCGCGACTCCTCTTCAGCCGGGCGACTCGCCAAGGCGCGCCGCCACGTCGACGAGGCGCGCCGCGAGGCGGTTGACCTGCTCGGCCTGCAGCGCATCGACCAGCCGGCCTTCGGTGTCGAAGGCCGTGTTCGCGCGCGGCAGGACGAACTGCTGTGCCAGCACGTCGACGCCGAGGGAATTCAGGATGGCGCGCAGGTGGTACAGGCCACGCACACCGCCGAAGTGCCCGGTCGACGCGGCCAGGAGCGCGGCGACCTTGCCGGCGAACGCCGGCTCGTCCTTGATGCGCGAGATCCAGTCGAGCGTGTTCTTCAGCAGTGCCGAAACCGACGTGTTGTTCTCGGGCGAGGCGATCATGAGTGCCGCATGCGAGCGGACCAACGCCGCGAGTTCGCGCACCGGCGCCGGAATCCCGCTTTCGACCTCGAGGTCGCCGTGATAGAGCGGCAGGGCGAAATCGGCGAGATCGATCAGGGTCGCCGCGCCGCCGGCGCCGCGCACGGCCTCGGCGGCAACCCGCGCGAGCTTCTTGTTGAGCGAAACGCGGCGGGCGCTGCCGGCAAAAACGAGCACGCGCGTCATGGACGCTGCACCGTCGCTGCCTGGCGCGCCAACGCCACCTGGTAGAGCGGCATCACCTTCGGCAGCGCGACCTCGAGATCGCGGATGCGCGTCGCGTTGGCCGGATGCGTCGAGAGCATCTGCGGCGGCTGGTTCGATGCGATGGCGCTCATCTTGTTCCAGACGACCACTGCGGCGCGCGGATCGAAACCGGCGCGCGCCGCGAGTTCGATCCCGACCAGATCGGCATCGGTCTCGTGACTGCGCGAATAGGGCAATGTGACCGCGAGTTGCGCCGCCTGGGCGAGCGCGGCGGTGCTCGCGCTGGACAGGCCGAAGTACGCCGAAGCCAGGTTGATGCCCACGCTTTTCAGTGCCGCTTCGCTCATGCGCGCGCGCCCGTGTTCGAGCAGCGCGTGCGAGATCTCGTGACCGACCACTGCAGCGAGCTCGTCGTCGGTGAGCTTCAACCTGTCGAGCAGGCCGGTAAAAACCATGATCTTGCCGCCCGGCATGCAGAACGCGTTCACCATGGCGCGTCGATGACGTTGATCTCCCAGGCCCACGCGGACGCGTTGCGGTTGAAACGTGCGCCCTGCGGGATCAGCCGTGCCGCGATGGCGCGCACGCGCCGCACCTGCGGTTCATCGTTGTTCAGGACGCGCCGCGCTGCGGCCTGCTGTTTCAGCTGCGCGTACTCCTGCGCCGCGCTCTGGTTGACCATCGATTCGGGCACGAGCAGCAGGCGCGGCTTGCGCACCGCCACGCCCGCGTCGGCCGACTGCGCACCGAGTGGCCCCGTCGCGCCGATGAGCAGCGCGGCGACCAGCGGTGCAATCGCTCGAAGCATCCCTATTCCTCCGACCGCTCGCGCAGCGGACCCGTAGACTGCCGGAAGTCGGATGCAAGATATGGCCGAGTTGCCTGCAAGACAAGCAGCGAATTCCACGGCGGGCGCGCCGCCGAGCCGCAGCTGGCACGACGTGCTGCGCGTGTACCTCGAGCCGGCGGTGCTGCGCATGCTGCTGCTCGGCTTCTCCGCTGGCCTGCCCTTGCTGCTCGTGCTCGGCACGCTGTCGTTCCGGTTGCGCGAAGCCGGCATCGGTCGCGCGACGATCGGCTATCTGTCGTGGGTCGGGCTCGCCTACACCATCAAGTGGGCGTGGGCGCCGTTGGTCGACCGCGTGCCGCTGCCGTGGCTCACACGCGCGCTGGGACGGCGGCGCAGCTGGCTCGCCGTCGCGCAGGTCGCGATCGCGGCCGGCCTGGTCGGAATGGCCAATGTGGATCCGCAGGCCGCGCTCGCGCCGCTGGTCGGCTTTGCACTGCTGGTGGCGTTTGCTTCGGCGACGCAGGACATCGCGCTGGATGCATATCGCATCGAGACGGCCCCGGTCGACAAGCAGGCTGCACTGGCCGCTGCGTACCAGACCGGCTACCGGATTGCGATGATCTGGGCGGGCGCCGGCGTTTTATGGATCGCGGCGCGTGCGGCCGCGGACACGACGACCTATCTGCATGCGGCCTGGCGCACCGCATACCTTGTCATGGCCGCGTCGATGGCGGTCGGCCTGGTCACCACGCTGCTCGCGCCGGAACCGCATCCGCGCGATCTCAAGGCCGATCGACAGGAGCTCCGGCGCGGCGTCGAGATGTTCCTGCGCGACGGCCTGGTGTTCGCGTGGCCGCTCGCCGCCTCGCTGCTCGGCGTCGCCGGCCTGCTCGCGACGATGCTGGGCGCGGCACTGGAGGTCACGACCTGGCCCGAGGTCGTGCTGGCGCTCGTCACGACGGCGCTCGGATTCGTCGGCCTGGATCGAGCGTGGGGAGCGCATCGCCCGGTGGTGATCCGCGTGCCGCCCCGGCTTGCGCTGCCGCTCGCATGGTTGCACGTCGTGGTGTACCGGCCGTTCGCCGATTTCGTGCGCCGCTACCGGCGCCAGGCCGTGCTGATCCTCGCGCTGATCGCCATCTACCGGATCAGCGACGTCGTCATGGGCATCATGGCCAATCCGTTCTATGTCGACATGGGCTACTCCAAGGAGACCGTCGCCGCGGTGTCGAAGGTCTATGGCCTGGTCATGACGTTGCTCGGAGCCTTCATCGGCGGCGCGCTCGCGTTGCGTTTCGGCGTCATGCGCATCCTGCTGGCCGGGGCCGTTTTGTCCGCGGTCAGCAATCTGCTGTTCGCCTGGCTGGCGATGAGCGGCAAGGACGTGCCGATGCTCGTGTTGGTGATCAGCGCCGACAACCTGAGTTCGGGCATCGCTTCGGCGGCATTCGTGGCGTATCTGTCGGGCCTCACCAACGTAACGTACTCGGCCACGCAGTACGCATTGTTCTCGTCGGTGATGCTGCTGCTGCCGAAATGGCTGGCCGGGTTCTCGGGTGCATTCGTCGACGCGTACGGCTACGTCAACTTCTTCATGGGCACCGCGTTGCTCGGCGTGCCCGTGTTGATCCTCGTCGCTCTTGCCGCGCGCACCCAGCGCGCCATGCCGTAGGCCGGCGGTACGAGAAAGAGCGTGCGCTGCGTGGGCGCGCGTCCTACGGCGCACGCATCGAATCGATTCAGCGAGCGAACCAGATCACGCCGGCGCGCGAGCGAATCAGGGTTCGCCGTCCCAGTAGTCGAGGTCGGAATCCGAGCGATGCATGCGGCCGTCTCCGAGCAGGGGCCCGGCCGGTACCGCATAGGCGAGGTACTTCGACGAGTCGGGGTACTCGCAGATCTCCGGCGCTTCCTGCGTGCTGATCGAAAGGTACTTGAGCGAGGCCGCCGAGGTGTTGATCAGCTGATGCGGGTACTCGGGACCCGGGGGTATCGCAATCACGTCTCCCGCACGCACGGGAATGCGTTCGCCCGCGACGCGCAGCGTGCCTTCACCCTGGAGGATGACGAACATCTCCTCCTGCGCGTAGTGGAAGTGATAGGGGCACGTGACCTTGCCGGGCGGAACGACGTCGATCGACGCGCCGAGCTTGCGCGCCGCCGCGCCGCCCACCCGCGGACCGATGACGCGGCCGCCCTGCGATTCGTACAGGGGCGCGCGCTGCATGGTCTTGCGTTCCACCTCGTCGAAATTGCGGACCAGCGCGGCCCGCAGGGCGTCGCTGCGACTCATGGGTCACCTCGTCTGGAAACGGTACAGCGCCAGGGTGGCACGCAAGCCCGGCAGCCATTGCACCCGCTCGCCGCCCGCGAACACGACGCGGTCGGTGACCCGCAGGCCGCATTTGGCGGCGAGGATCTCGAAGTCCTTGAGCGTGCACAGGTGGATGTTCGGCGTGTCGTACCACTGGTAGGGGATCTCCGGCGTGACCGGCATGCGCCCGGCGAGCAGCGAGAGCGCGTGACGCCAGTGTCCGAAGTTCGGAAAGCTCACCACGCCCTGGCGCGCGACGCGCGCCATCTCGCGCAGGATGTCCTCGGTCCGATGCACCGCCTGCAGCGTCTGCGACAGCACGACGGTGTCGAAACGGTCGTCGGCGAACATGCGCAGGCCGGATTCGAGGTCGGCCTGGATGACGTTTACGCGCAGGCGCGTCGCCGCCAGCACGTTGTCGTCGGCGATCTCGAGGCCGTAACCGTGGCAGCCCTTGGCGTCGCGCAGGTGAGCGAGCAGCGCACCGTCGCCGCACCCGAGGTCGAGCACCGCTGACCGCGGCGCGATCCAGTGCGCGATCTGCTGCAGATCCGAGCGCAGCGTCACGACGCGCCTCGCGCTGCAGGCGCCGCGTGCGACGTGCGTTGCTCGCCCTGGATGACGTCGAAGTACGCGGCCACCAGGCGGTGATAGCGCTTGTCCTCGAGCAGGAACGCATCGTGTCCGTGCGGTGCGTCGATCTCCGCATACGTGACGTCGCGGTCGTGCGCGACCAGGGCCTCGACGATCTCGCGCGAGCGCGCCGGCGGGAAACGCCAGTCCGTAGTGAACGAGACGATCAGGAACCGCGCACGCGCCCGCTCCAGTGCCGCGGTGAGGTCGCCGCCGAACTCCTTCGCCGGATCGAAGTAATCGAGCGCCCGGGTGATCAGCAGGTAGGTATTGGCATCGAAGTACTCGGCGAACTTGTCGCCCTGGTAGCGCAGGTAGCTTTCGACTTCGAATTCGACGCCGTAGCCGAACGCGTAGTCCTGGGTGCGCAGCAGGCGGCCGAATTTTTCCGCCATGTCATCGCCCGAGAGGTACGTGATGTGCCCGATCATGCGCGCGACCGCCAGCCCGCGCTTCGGCACCGCGCCGTGGACGTAGTAATCGCCGCCGTAGAAGTCCGGATCGCTGCGAATCGCCGTGCGCGCCACCTCGTTGAACGCGATGTTCTGCGCCGAAAGCTTGGGCGTACACGCGATCGCCACGCAGTGGCGCAAGCGCGCCGGATAACGCAACGTCCAGCTCAGCGCCTGCATGCCGCCGAGCGACCCGCCCATGACCGCGGCCCACTGCACGATGCCGAGCGCGTCGGCGAGGCGGGCCTGCGCATCGACCCAGTCTTCGACGGTGACGACCGGAAAACGCGCTCCGTAGGGCTTGCCGGTGGCCGGGTCGGGCGACATCGGCCCGGTCGAGCCGAAGCACGAGCCGAGGTTGTTGACGCCGACGACGAAGAAACGGTTGGTGTCGACCGGCTTGCCCGGGCCGATCATGTTGTCCCACCAGCCCGGATTGCCGCCTTCGGCGTGCGCGCCGGCGACGTGGTGCGAAGCGTTCAGGGCGTGGCAGATCAGGACAGCGTTGCTGCGCTCCGCATTGAGCTCGCCGTAGGTCTCGTACATCAGCGTGTAATCGCCGATGGAAGCCCCGCTGGTGAGCCGCAGCGTCTGCGCGAAATGTTTCGTCTGCGGCTTGACCACACCCACTGAACCCGGTTGCACCATCGGCGACCCTCGAAACAAAAAACCCGACCGGCGCGCCGAGTCGGGTTCCTGGCATGCGTGCCGGAGAGCAGCGCATGGATCTCTTTAGCGGAATGGTTGCCGCAGGGTACGCGGCGCGCCCGCAAGCGGATCAGCAAATCGGCGCGAGGGCGGCAACGGTAGTGAGTCGGCGCACGGGTGTCAATCGGCCAGCCCGGGCGGGCAGCGGGGTCAATGCGCTCGCGCCGCAACCCGCTCGAGCGATGCGCGCTCGAGCACGGCACGAATGACCACCGGGTCGGCGGCACGCAGCACGCGCGATGCGAGCTGGATCGCCGAGCGACGCGACGTGTCCAGCACCCGCTCCTTGACCGCGAGGATCTGCGACGGGTGCATCGAGAACTGGCGCAAACCCATGCCGATGAGAAGGCCGGTCAGGTCGCATTCGCCCGCCATCTCGCCGCACACGGACACCGGGGTGCGCGAGCGTTCGCCGGCGCGGATCGTCTGAGCGACCAGCTTCAGCACGGCCGGGTGCAGATGGTCGTAGAGGTGCGCGACCGACGAATCGGCACGATCGATCGCCAGCGTGTACTGGATGAGATCGTTGGTGCCGAGCGAGAGGAACTTCAGGCGCTGGATGAACGACGGCAGCGAAAGCGCCGCGCCGGGCACCTCGATCATGCCGCCGACCGGCGCGCGGGCGTCGAATTTCTGCCGCTTCTCCTTCAGCTGCTCCTTGGCGCGCGCCACGAAGGCAAGCGCCTGGTCGATCTCGTGCACGTGCGCGAGCATCGGCACGAGGATGCGCACCGTCCCGACGCTGGAGGCGCGCAGGATCGCGCGCAGCTGGGTCAGGAAGAGCTCGGGATACGCCAGGCAGTAGCGGATCGCCCGCAGGCCCAGGGCCGGATTCGACTCGACGGTCGGCGTGCCGGCGGCGATGCCGAGCGACGCGCGCGCGGTTTCGTTGAGAACCTTGTCGGCGCCGATGTCCAGGGTGCGGATCACCACCGGCTTGCCCTTCATGACCCGCGCCACCTTCGCGTACGCCTCGTACTGCTCGTCCTCGTCGGGCAGGTCGTCGCGGTTCATGAACAGGAACTCGGTGCGATACAACCCGATGCCGTCGGCACCGGCATCGAGCGCCTCGCGCGCATCCTCGGGCGCTTCGATGTTGGCGCACAGCTCGATGGCGATGCCGTCGCGCGTGCGCGCGATCTTGCCCTTGAGGCGGCGCAGTTCGGCGCGATGTTCGGCGTCAACGCGCAGGCGCTCGCGGAAGGCGGCGAGTTCGCCCGCATCGGGATTGACCAGGACGCGGCCGGCCTCGGCGTCGAGCACCACGAGATCGCCCTCGATCACCTTCTCGCGCGCCGCCGGGACGCCGAGCACGGCGGGCAATCCGAGGCTGCGCGCCAGGATCGCCGTGTGCGACGTCGGCCCGCCGAGCTCGGTGACGAAACCGCCGAGCACGACGTCGTCGCGGTGCTTCAGGTGCAGCATGTCGGCCGGCGCCAAGTCGCGCGCGATCAGGATCAACCGTTCGCCGTCGGAGGCCTTGCGCACCACCGCGGTGGCGGGCTTGCCGCCCGCGAGCCGGCGCAGCACGCGTTCGACGACCTGCCGCACGTCCTCCGAGCGCTCGCGGAAATAGTCGTCCTCGATCGACTCGAACTGGCGGCATACCTCTTCCAGCTGGATCGTCAGCGCCCATTCGGCATTGATCAGGCGCGTGCGCACGAGGTCGCGCGGGGCGTCGGCAAGCAGCGGATCGTCCAGGATCATGCGATGCAGATCGAGGAAGGCACCGACTTCGTTCGGCGCACCCGGCGCGACGTCCTCGCGCAGTTCGTCGAGCTCGGAGCGCACCAGCGAGAACGCATTGTTCAGTCGCGCGACCTCGTGCAGGACGTCGCGCCGCTCGATCGTGTACTGCCGGATGTCGAGCTCGCTCGGCGCGAGCAGGTGCGCGCGCCCGATCGCGATGCCCGCATTCGCGGCCGACCTCACGCCGATCCCGACCAGCTCGCGCGTCATTCTTCGCCGAATTTCCCGTCGATGAGGACTCCGATCGCGTCGACCGCCGCGCCTTCGTCGGGGCCATCGGCATCGACGGTCACGACCGCGCCCTGGCCCGCCGCCAGCATCATCACGCCCATGATCGACTTGGCGTTCACGCGCCGGCCGTCCTTCGCGATCCAGACCTCACTCTGGAACTTGGCGGCAGCCTGCGTCAACTGCGCCGATGGGCGCGCATGCAAGCCAAGCTTATTGCTGATCGTGAAGTCGCGCGAGATCATTGCCCTGCCGACCACGTTGGACGGCCGACTGGTTCTGCAACGGCGGTGTTGCCGCGACCTGCAGCACGCCCTGTGTGCCTCCGGAAAGCGCCTTCTCGACCGTATCGGCCAGCGTGCCGTCGCGGTAACACAAGGCGCGCAGCAGCATCGGCAGGTTGACCCCCGCCACCACGCCCACGCGTCCGGATTCGGCCAGGCGCGCCGCGACATTGCCGGGCGTGGAGCCGAACACGTCGCTCAGGATCAGCACGCCGCCGCCGTCGTCGATCTCTGCAATCAGCTTGCGCGCCTGTTCGATGGTTGCCGGCACGTCGGCATCGGGCAAGACGTCCAGCACGCGCACCTGCGATCCGGCCCGCTCGGGAGCGCACGAATACACGTGGGATGCCGCCGCGGCAAGCGCGCTCGCGAGCGGCTGGTGGGCGATGATGAGGACGCCGATCATCGGAGACGGAGTCTGCACCTTGTGCGTCGCAAGATCGACCGGCTCATCGCGACCCCACCGCCGCCAGGAGGGCGTCCACGAACAGGGCGGCGACGTCGAACCCGGTCTGCTGCGAGATCTCCACGAAGCAGGTGGGGCTGGTCACGTTGATCTCGGTCAGGTAGTCGCCGATGACATCGAGCCCGACCAGCAGCAGTCCGCGCGCTGCCAGCGTGGGGCCGAGCCCGTGGGCGATGCGCAGGTCGGCCGCCGACAGCGGCTGCGCGCGGCCGATCCCCCCGGCTGCCAGATTGCCGCGCGACTCGCCCGGTTTCGGAATGCGCGCAAGTGCGAAAGGGACGGGCTTGCCGGCGATCAGCAGCACGCGCTTGTCGCCGGCGCTTATTTCGGGGATGAACCGCTGCGCCATCAGCGAGCGGGCGCCGTAGTCCGAAACGGTTTCCAGGATCGCATTCAGGTTCGGGTCGTCGCGCCGCAGCCGGAACACGCCGCGGCCGCCCATCCCGTCCAGGGGCTTGACGACCACGTCGCCGAATTCGGCGTGGAATTCGCGCAGCAGACCGAGGTTGCGGGTGACGAGCGTCGGCACCGTGTACTGCGGAAACTCGGCGATCGCGAGCTTCTCGTTGTGGTCGCGCAAAGCCTGCGGGTCGTTGAACACGCGCGCACCCTGCGCGGCAGCGCGCGACAGCAGCAACGTCGCGTTGAGGAACTCGACGTCGAACGGCGGGTCCTTGCGCATCAGCACGGCATCGAACGCGGTGAGCGGTGTCAGCGCCGCATCGCGCGCGACGTACCAGTCGTCGTCGCTCGCGAGCAGATCGAGCGCGCTCGCTTCCGCGCGCACCTTGCCGTCGCGCAACGCGAGCTGCGCAGGCGTGCAAACAAACACCGTGCACCGGCGCCGCGCCAGCTCGCGCATCATGGCGACGCTCGAGTCCTTGTACGCCTTCAGCTCGTCGAGCGGATCGACGACGAACAGGATCGCCGGTTGCGCCATTACCTGCGCCGCTCAGTCGACACGCGCTGCCGCACCCCGCGGCTTCAGCCCGCGACGGCTGCGGCGACCGGCGCGCTCGCGGGGGCCGGTGCCGCCGCGTCGACGGTTCGTTCAAGCTCCAGCGATGCGGCAAGCAGCGCGAGCCGCGCCACGACGCCATAGCTGTAGAAGCGGTTCGTGGCCGCGGTGCCGGGTGCGGCCGAGCAGTCGGGGAGATTGCAGCTGCCGGCAAACGCGAGGGGAACGAAATGCGCGCCGGGCGCGTTGAGGTTTTCGTCGATGCCGCGTTCGCGATTGACCCGATAGAAGCCGCCGACGACGTAGCGGTCGATCATGTAGACGACCGGCTCCGCGACCGCGTCCTCCACCTTCTCGTAGGTCGGCACGCCTTCCTGGATGATGACCTCGTTGACCGCGAGGCCCTCCTTGACGACGGCCATCTTGTTGCGTTGCTTGCGGTTGAGCTCGCGCACGTCCGAGGCATCGTGCACGGTCATGATGCCCATGCCATAGGTTCCCGCATCGGCCTTGACGATCACGAACGGCTGCTCGTTCAGGCCGTACTCCTGGTATTTGGCCCGGATGCGCGCCAGCAGCATGTCGACGTTGCTCGCGAGGCACTCTTCGCCCGTGCGCTCGTGGAAATTGATCTGGCCGCAGCGCGCGAAGTACGGATTGACCGTCCAGGGGTCGATCTTCAACAGGCCGGCGAAGTCGTCGGCGACCTCGTCGTAGGCGGCGAAGTGATGCGACTTGCGTCGCACCGCCCAGCCCGCGTGCAGCGGCGGCAGGAGGATCTGATCGTCGAGGCCGCGCAGGATCTCCGGAATGCCCGCCGAAAGGTCGTTGTTGAGCAGGATCGCGCAGGGATCGAAGCCCTCGACGCCCACGCGGTTGTGGATGCGCACCAGGGGTTCGATCACGAGCTGATCGTTGCCGGGCAGCGAGATCGTGGTCCGGCTCGTCACCTCCGCCGACAGCGAGCCGATCCGTACCTCGAGGCCGGTTGCCCGCAGGATGCGGGCGAGCCTGGCGACATTCGTGAGGTAGAACACGTTGCGCGTATGGCGTTCGGGGATCAGCAGCAGGTTGCGCGCGTCCGGACAAAGATGCTCGATCGCGGCCTGGGCTGCCTGCACCGCGATCGGCAGCATCTCCTCGGACAGGTTGTTGAACCCGCCCGGGTAAAGGTTCATGTCGACCGGCGCGAGCTTGAAGCCGGCGTTGCGCAGGTCGACCGAGCCGTAGAACGGGGGCGTGTGGTCCTGCCATTGAAGCCTGAACCAGCGCTCGATGGCGGGCATCGAGTCGAGGATCCGGCGCTCTAGATCGAGCAGTGGCCCGTTTGCGGCGGTCACCAGATTGGGTGTGGGATGCACGGTCCTGGCTCAGAGCGCACTGGCACGGGGTGCCGGCGCCGCGGAAGTATGGAGGGCCATTCTATCCAAGCCCGCCAGAGAAGCGTGGCGCGCCGGTCGCTTGTGTTCGCGCGCCGCCGGTCCGCTCGATGACGGAAAAAAATGGGGCGCCTCTTCCAAAGGCGCCCCTTAATCGCCATTTGTCTGCGTCCGCGAGGCACAGACCGGCGAGAGTGGGAGACACGCGATGACTCTCGCAACAACCATGCCGCGTCATCTGGGGCTGGCGCGCGCCCCGCGCCGGGGCGGGAATTCCGCCGCGCGGCAGCCCGCGGGCCGCGCCCTGGAGCCGGTGCAGAAAGCGAAAGCGGGCCGTCACCGGCCCGCTCTCTTCCGGCGCCGCAGCGCCGGTTTCCCCTCCTGCACGCCTCAGATGTGGTAGGCGGACTCGCCGTGATACGTCGTATCCAGGCCCTCGCGCTCCTCTTCCTCCGTGACGCGCAGGCCGACGACCATGTCGGCGATCTTGTAGGCGATGAAGGCTGCGACGCCGGACCACACGATCGTCGTCAGCACGCCCTTGAGCTGGATCCAGACCTGCTCCAGGATCGGCGTCGAACCGACGGCCGCGGTGACCCAGTCGGTCGTGAGCCCCGGGCCGCCCAGCGCCTGCGCGTTGAACACGCCGGTCAGCAGCGCACCGGTGATCCCGCCCACCGCGTGCACGCCGAAGACGTCGAGCGCATCGTCGGCACCGAGCATCTTCTTCAGGCCGTTCACGCCCCACAGGCAGATCAGGCCGACCGCGATGCCGATGACGAAAGCGCCTGGGATGCCGACGTTGCCGGCAGCCGGGGTGATCGCGACGAGGCCAGCGACGGCGCCCGAGGCGGCGCCGAGCATCGAGGGCTTGCCCTTGAGAATCCACTCGCCGAACGTCCACGACAGCACCGCGCAGGCGGTCGCCAGGTACGTGTTCATGAAGGCGAGCGCGGCCGAGCCGTTCGCTTCGAGCGCCGAACCGGCGTTGAACCCGAACCAGCCGAACCACAGCAGGGATGCGCCGATCATCGTCATGGTCAGGCTGTGCGGCGGCATGGCTTCCTTGCCGTATCCGACCCGCTTGCCGACCAGATACGCGCCGACCAGGCCTGCGACGCCCGAGTTGATGTGCACCACCGTGCCGCCCGCGAAGTCGAGCGCGCCCCACTGCCAGATCAGGCCCGCCTTGGCGTTCATGGCGTCGACGACTTCCTTGCCGGTGTAGGCGTCCGGGCCCATCCAGAACCACACCATGTGCGCGATCGGCGCGTAGCTGATGGTGAACCAGATCGTGATGAAGAGCAGGATGGCGCTGAACTTCACGCGCTCGACCAGTGCGCCGAAGATCAGGCAGCAGGTGATCGCCGCGAAGGTCGCCTGGAACGCCACGAACACGAGCTCGGGAATCACCACGCCCTTGCTGAACGTGCTCGCCATCGCGAACTCGCCCTTCATCGAATCGAACGTTCCGGACAGGAACAATCGACTCATCCCGCCGAAGAACGCGTTGCCTTCGGTGAACGCCAGGCTGTACCCGTAGATGCACCAGAGCACGGTGATCAGCGAGAACACCACGAACACCTGCATCAGCACCGAGAGCATGTTCTTGGCGCGCACCAGTCCGCCATAGAACAGCGCCAGCGCCGGCACCGACATCAACAGCACGAGGGCGGTCGAGGTCAGCATCCACGCGACGTCGCCCTTGTTCGGCGTCGGCGCGGGCTTGGCTTCCTCTTTCTTCTCCTCCGGCTTGGCGTCTTCCTTCTTTGCATCCGCGGCTGCCGGCGCGGCTTTCGCCTCGTCCTTCTTGGCCTCGGCAGCGGTTCCCTGGGCCAAGGTGAGGTCGGGAGCGGTCGCGCCCAGCGTGAGCACGCCCGCCGTCAATAGCATTGCGAGAAATTTTTTCATGTGTCCACCCACGAGTTAGAGCGCTTCCTTGCCGGTTTCACCGGTGCGGATGCGCACGACCTGTTCGAGGTCATAGACGAAGATCTTCCCGTCGCCGATCTTGCCGGTGCGGGCGGAGTTTTCGATCGCTTCGATGGCGCGTTCGACGATGTCGTCCGCCAGCGCGGCTTCGATCTTCACTTTCGGCAGGAAATCGACCACGTACTCGGCGCCCCGATAGAGCTCCGTGTGACCCTTCTGCCGGCCGAAGCCCTTGACTTCGGTGACCGTGATGCCCTGCACGCCGACGGCGGACAGGGCCTCGCGCACCTCGTCAAGCTTGAACGGCTTGATGATGGCTGTGATGAGTTTCATGTAGTCCTCTTGGAGCGAGAGTCGAGCCGGGCGCAGGCGCCCGGCAAAGGTTGATCCCGACTAGAACGTCTTCGACACCGACAGAACGACGCCCGTCTTGCCGGCGCCTTCCGTGAACCCGGAGCGGGCGGTCGTGAACTCCTTCTCCTTCGAGGTCCCGATCAGGACCGCACCGAGCGCCCAGCCGCTCAGATCGTAGGAGACGCCGAGCTTCCAATCCGAGAGGGCGTCCGTGAGGAACAGGACCTTGCCGTTCTCGATCTTCTGGTAGCCATAGTGGCCGAGCAGCGTCAGGCTTGGAATGACTTCGTAGCTGCCGGAGAGGTCGAAGTACCACGAACCCTTGGTGTCGACGTTCGGATAGGACGGCGGCTCGCCCGCGCCGAAGAACTTGGTGGTGGCGTACCAGAGCTTCGCCGATATCGGCCCCGCGGAGCCGCCGAAGTAGAGCTCGCCGTTGTCGATCTTCGTCGAGCCCAGTGCGCCGGAGCCCGGGTAGTAGTAGTAGTAGTAGCCGACGTCCAGGCCCACGGGGCCAGCGTTGAATTTGTAGCCGCCGTACAGGTCCATTTCGAGGCTGGCGCCGTTGTAAAGGCCCTGCTCGACGTTGGAGTTCCAGTTGCCGATGTAGAAGCCCGACTTGTGGCTGAAGTCGAATCCACCCTGGAACGCCGGCTTGTATCCCGTCTGAGTGAATCCCCGGAAGCGATAGTCGCTGAAGAGACCGGCATTGCCCGTTAACGTGTAATCGGGCTCCGGCTTCTTCTCGTCTTCCGCGCGCAGCGCCAACGGCGCTGCGGCAGTGACCAGAGCGAAGATCAGCATCAGTTTTTTCATTGCACTCCCTTTCGACGTGTGACTGAAGTCCCGGGGGCCTGTCAGCAATCGGCATGCCAACGGAAAATCGCTTCACGCGGGTGCGTGGCATGGGTGCGGACGCGACGGCAGGGCCGGCGCGCACCACTGTCGGGCGCCGAGGCACCATCGGGGTGCAGCGGCCTGCTTCGGATATCCTCGGGACATCCGATGGCTCGATCGGCCGCCACGCCGCCCAGACGATGGACACGACCCGTTTCCTCGACGACCTGCAGCAGCGCATCAGCCAGTTGCTCGCCGGGACTCCCGCAGCCGACGTCCAGAAAAACCTCAAGGCGCTGCTCACGCAGCAGTTCGCCCGCCTCGATCTCGTGACACGCGAGGAGTTCGATACGCAATCGCAGGTGCTCGCGCGTACACGCGAAAAGCTCGCGGTGCTCGAGCAACGCCTCGCGGCGCTCGAGGTCGAACGCAAGTAGCGGGGCGCCGCCCGGGGCGCCGGGGAATCAGGCCTGGCTGACCGGAGCGCGCGCGCTGGAACGCTTGCGCGCGACGGCGATGATCTTGGCTGCGACGGAGATGTCGAGCTTGGCGAGCTCCGCGCTCAGTGCGTTGCGGTCGAGCACCCGCACGCCACGCTTGGCGTGCGTCGCATCCGCGGACAGACCCGCGTCGGCAACGATCAAGACACGAATCAGGCCGATGCTGCGCGCCTGCTGGGCGAGTTGCTGCACCCGCTCGGAGGTAACGCGCTGGGTACCCACGACGAATGCATAAGCGCGCGAGGGATCGTCCTTGTGCCGCAACACCAGCTCGATCGGCCGCACCACCGGTGACGCCGGCGACGAGCGGTAGCCGCGCGCCTCGAACCACGCCAGCACGAGCTCCCGCAGGGGTACCTCGCCGTCGGGCGCCGCCGGTGCCGCCGCGGGTGCCGGGGCCCGTGCTCGCGGGGCAGGAGCTACCGGGGCAGGCTGCGCGGCAGGGCGGGCGGGCGGGCGCGCCGGTACGACCGCTGCGGGTACCGGCACCGCCGGTGCCTGCTTGACCGCGGCCTGGGGCGCCGCGCGCGCCGCGGGCTGCGCGACGCGTTCCGCCGGCGGCGCGACCGCGACCGGTGCGGCGACCGGCCGCGGGGGCAGGGTGTCGCCGGTGTGAATATTGGTGTGCTCCTCAAGCTGCGCGCGCGCGCGCGAGGCGATGCCGTGCGGCTCGTCGCGCAACAGGTCCTCGATATCGAGCACTTCGGCGACCTCGATCGAACCGCGGCTTCCCGGCACGATGCCGGTCGGCGTGCCCGGCTCGAAGATGGTCTCTCCCGTCGACTCGCCGGGTCGTGCGGCACCGGAACCGGCGTTCGTGTCGCCGTTCGGATCGCTGCCGGAGCGAACCGAGCCCAGCGCCTTGCGCTCGCGCGCATTCGCATCGACGCGAATGCGCGCGGCGCGGCCCCGCGCCCACAACGCCATCAGAATGATGAGCAGGAGGATCGAGCCGATCAGAAGGGTCGTACCGTTCACCTGGGTGTCACGGCGTCCAGGACGCCGGCGGTTGGAGCGGGCGCAAATTGTGGCAGACGGCGGCTCGCCCCCACGATAGCGGTACGCAAATATGGTGCGGATACCGCAACTTGCAGCCGTTCCGCCACCACTTGACCGAACGCCGACGCGCTGGATGGTGGCCCACCAAGGCCATATCCTTGCCGCAGCTTGAGCCGCTGCGGCGCTCCGGTGCCGCCGGTCGCCGCGGCCAGCAGCAAGCCAGGCCGCTCCCAGCGCGCCGCCGTCATCACCGGGAGGCGTCGCGGAAGAATGCAGCAAGGCGGTTTTGGTCGATCCGGTCGAAGGACGGAGCGTCGTCGGCGAGCGCAGAAAGCGGCGCCGTGACCAGCAGCGCCGCCACGGTGCGCGCTAGACGCCCACCGCGAACCTCGATGGGAACGGCCATGGTCTCCCCCGCATTTCGATGCATCGCGCGCCGCGTCGCCAAACGGCTCGACCGATGCGCCGCGCGCACCCTTCGCGATCGATTGTCCGCAATGAAATTCATGGAGCCATCCGCCGGAAGGCTTAGTCCGGAGGTCGGTTCTGCGAGAGAAAACCGCCCCTGCGGGACGCTTTATCTCCGCAAGGGATCGAGGCGCGACACCGTAGAAAGCGGGTGCTGTCCGCGCGCTTTGCGCCGATAGAATCCCAGCGCCCGGTCCCGAGGTTCACATTCCATGACGCTCGCCGTCGTTCGCAGCCGCGGCCTGTCGGGCATGTTCGCTCCCGAAGTGCTGGTCGAGGTGCATCTCGCCAACGGGCTGCCGTCCTTCACGCTGGTCGGCCTGCCGGACACCGAGGTCCGGGAAGCGCGCGAACGCGTGCGCGCGGCGCTGCAGAACAACAAATTCGACTTTCCCACGCGTCGCATCACAGTGAACCTCGCGCCTGCCGATCTGCCGAAGGAGTCCGGCCGCTTCGATCTGCCGATCGCCATAGGCATCCTCGCGGCCAGCGGGCAACTGAAGGGGCGCGCGCTCGACCGGTTCGAGTTCGTCGGCGAACTGTCGCTCACCGGGGAGTTGCGCCCGATCCGCGGCACGCTCGCCATGACCTATGCGGTGACGAAGCTCCCACAGGCGAAAGGGCCGCGCGGTTTCGTGCTCCCGCTCGAAAATGCGGACGAGGCCGCGCTGGTCGGCGGCGTCGACGTCTTCCCCGCCCGGGACCTGATGGATGTCATCGCGCATCTGGAAGCGGAAGCCGGCAACGACCAGGCGCGTCGCATCGCGCCGCATTTTGCGGCGGTCCGGCTGACGCCGCCCGCGTACCCCGACCTCTTCGACGTGAAGGGGCAGAAGCCCGCCAAGCGCGCACTCGAGATCGCCGCAGCCGGCTGCCACAGCCTGCTGATGGTGGGTCCCCCGGGGACCGGAAAGACGATGCTCGCGCAACGCCTGCCGGGCATCACGCCGCCGATGACGACCGACGAAGCGCTCGAGTCGGCGGCGGTCCTCTCGCTGGTCGGCCAGTTCGCGCCGCAGCGCTGGGCATCGCGCATGTTCCGCGGGCCGCACCACACGGCAAGCGCCGTCGCGCTGGTCGGCGGCGGCAATCCGCCGACGCCCGGCGAAATCTCGCTCGCGCACCACGGCGTGCTGTTCCTCGACGAGTTGCCGGAATACGACCGGCGCGTGCTCGAGGTGATGCGCGAGCCGCTCGAGTCGGGTCGCATCACGATCTCGCGCGCC
>Ga0335077_10000149_pt1 | contig 70150 bp, 67 predicted proteins | sample Lox_Sample_31_FD_207151 | JGI IMG/M metagenome (GOLD analysis project Ga0335077, IMG submission 207151) | Soil microbial communities from Loxahatchee National Wildlife Refuge, Florida, United States - Lox_Sample_3.1 | ecosystem: Environmental > Terrestrial > Soil > Wetlands | place: USA... | reverse complement strand
GCAAGAGGCCCGATCTGCAAAATCCTCGACGCCGAACAAATCTAAAGAGCGATCTGCTGCTGAAACTACATTCACCCTGGTCGGGGCCGGTGATATCGCCGGCTGCGACAGTCTGAGCGGCGCTCGCGCCACGGCGAGGCTGATCGAGAAGATCTCCGGAACAGTTTTTGCAGCCGGCGATCTGGCGTACAACAGAGGCACCGTCGCAGAATTCCAGAACTGTTACCAGCCAACTTGGGGAGCGTTCAAAGACCGCACAAAGCCTTCACCCGGAAACCATGAGTACAACGGTTCGAGTGCCATCGGATATTTCCAGTACTGGGGGAATCAGGCCGGTGATCCCAGGAAGGGTTACTACAGTTATGACCTCGGTGCGTGGCACGTCGTGGTGCTGAATACGAATTGCGATATACCCAGCCTGGGAGGATGCGGCGAAGGTTCGCCTGAGGAAACCTGGCTCCGCGAGGATTTAGCGGCTCACCCCAGCTCCTGCATTGTCGCTTACGGTCATCACGCGCTGTTCAGCAGCGGCATTTTTTCGCAACACGCGCGGCACAGCGAACTTCGCCCCTTCTGGCAGGACTTATGCAGCACATGCGGATTTGATCCTTGCGGGGCACGAACACTCTTACGAACGATTCGCGCCGCAGGATCCGCAAGGCCATCTCGACCCACAGCGCGGGATCCGGCAAATCATCGTAGGGACCGGCGGTAAGAGCCACACCCTGCTTGGTTTCGCGCAGCCGAACAGCGAAGTCCGCAACGACGACACCTTCGGCGTACTCAAATTGACCCTGTCACCAGGAAAATATAAATGGGAATTCGTGCCAGAGACGGGAAAGGCCTTCCACAATTCAGGCGAAGACACCTGCCACAACGCGAGCCCGATCGCGAAATAACTCGCCTTCTCCGATATGGCGCTATTTTGTAGCTATACAGGCCCCACCATTGCCCGCCGATTCGATCAGCTTTTGAAATGCGTTGCGCGCGGGAAGGGTCAACTGGCTCTTGTGCGCCTGCGTTTCATACGCGTTCAACGCATCGATTTGCTGCTTCTTGAGATCGTCGGTGAGCGGCAATCCTTGGCGAATACGGTCTAGAGCACTGAGCGAGAGCGCGGATGACTGGGAGAGCGCCGCAGCCGCCGGTGTGGCGTCTCTAACCAGCGATGACTGTTGCGCCAACGCCTGAATCGGCCCACTCAGGCTTACCCATTGATCCAGGCGCACACGAATCTCCCCGGATTTCGTGGAGTCTTTGCAGGAGCCAGCCACAAAATCATCGACTGCCAAAGAGAATCGCCGGGAGGCGATGCTTTCGGGATATGCCGCGTCCACCACACGGGTTAACGGCTTCAAGCTGGTCGGTTCCTCGCCTGGTGTATTTTCACGATTGTAATCCTTCACTGGTTCGACTGCCTTCGTGAAGGCATAGAGCGCTTCGAATTGGTCGACTGGCGCGGATCCCGCCATCCTCTCCACCATCAATCTTTGGTAGGTGCGATGAGTCAGGCCCAGATACTCCAGCCGGGTGCTCTCGGCTTCCATACGTGCATACATCGAGGCAACGTTGGTCGTCTCCTGCGGCGACCACAGGCGCTCGGCAATCGCCGCTGTGCGCGGCCAGATGCGCGAATCGATGTTCTCCCAGTTCACATACTCGGACCACATGGTGTCCTCGCCGCCAAGAATGCGCGCCTTCTCCTCGGCCGAAAGAGTCGCGGCGGCCCCGCCCATTGGATCGACGGCGTAGTGACGCGCGGCGCTCCAGCCGAGGTCGATGTAGTAGCCATTCGAAAGGATGCCGCGGTAGCCCTGTTTCGCCGCGGCCGCCAGCGCCTCCGGCCCGCGCCAGGAGTGAATCAAAATGTTTTTCGAGACACCGGGAACAAAAATTTCGTCCCAACCCACCGGCGTCTTGCCGTGCTTGGTGACCAGTTCTTGAACACGTTGGCTGAAGTAAGCCTGCAATTCGACGTCCGTCTTGATGTTGTGAGACTTCATGAATTCCTGCACTTTCGGATTGTTGTCCCACTCTTTGCCGTTCACCTCGTCGCCCCCAATATGGAAATACGGATCGGGGAACAGTTTGGCCATCTCGCCAATAAACGTGTCCAGGAATTTATAGGTCTTCTCGTTCGTGGGATCCATCGCAGGATCGAAGACGCCCCACTTGCGTTCGAGTTCGTAGGGGCCTTGGCCGCTCGCGAGTTCGGGATGACCGACAAACCACGCGGTGCTGTGGCCAGGCATGTCGAACTCCGGAACGACGCGGATTCCGCGGTCGCGCGCATACTCAATCAGGTCCCGGATCTCATCCTGGGTATAGAACTGGCCGTCGGACCCCAATTGTTGGAGCTTCGGGAACTTTTTGCTTTCCACGCGGAAGCCTTCATTATCGGACAGATGCCAGTGGAAGACGTTCATCTTCACCGCTTCCAGGCCATCCAGGTTGCGCTTGATGACCGGCAGGGGAATAAAATGGCGGGCGGAATCGATCATCAAACCGCGCCAAACGAATCGAGCCTGGTCCTGAATGCTGACGGCGGGCGCGGCGAACCCATCCGCGGTGATGGAAACCAGCTGCAGGAAGGTCTGCAAGCCGTGCATTGAACCGAGTGGATTGGCGGCGCGAATCTTCGCGCCGCTCGTGGTGACATCGAGCGTGTAAGACTCATCTTCACCCGGCTCCTGCACCGGCTTGCTGGCATGGTCCGTGGTCACGACGAGCGCCGCCTTCGCGGGATCGGCCGCACCGTGGCCAAACACGAGTCCCGTTTGATGACTGAGATCGGTGAGGAAACGGCTCTTGGCGCGTTCGAGTCGCGGCTCCTGGTAGCCCGCCAGCGCCACGGAAAAAGTGCCGTCAATTTTCAGCGCGCCACTGCCCAGTTGCACTTTCGCCGGCAACGGCATCACGTTGAGATCAGTGGCGGCTTGCGAGCGTAGAGGCGCAGCCTGCAACATCACAGAAAATAGCGCGAAAGAAACAGGAATCAGACAATTCCTCAAGGTACGCTTCATCGCAAACGCCTCCCGAGTGCCATGGCACAAATTGGCCTATTAAATCGTTACAACTCCAACCTCAAAGAGTGTCACAACCTTCTTGCCGCGCACAACAGTTTTCTCCCTCGCTTTCGGAATCGTTTAGGTTAGAATGACCCGCGGGGCACACCACCAGGCGCATCATGAAAACTTCCGTTGCGATCTATCCTGGCTCGTTCGATCCGGTCACCAATGGGCACCTGGACCTGATCGGCCGCGGCGAGCAGATGTTTGACCACCTGATTGTCGCGGTGTTGAAAAACGTGGAAAAAGAACCGCTCTTCTCCACGCCCGAACGTGTCGAAATGTTGAAAGAAGTGACAAGAAAATGGGACTCCGTTGAAATCGACGTCTTCGAGGGACTGCTGGTCGATTACGCGCGCAAACGTGGCGCGGGCGTAATTCTGCGCGGCATTCGCGCGATTTCCGACTACGAGTACGAGTTGCAGATGGCGCTGATGAACCGCAAGCTGGAACCGCGACTCGAGACCGTCTTCATGCTTCCGGGCGAGAGCTACAGTTACTTGAGCGCGAAACTGGTGCGAGAGATCGCGCAACTGGGCGGACCACTCGCCGGCCTGGTGCCTCCCATTGTCGAGCAGAGGCTCCGTTCGAAAGTCTCCTGACGACCGTCCTTTTTGGTCTGCCCGCCTTTCCTCCCGGCCGAATTGAATTCCTCGAATCACCGCTGAAAAAATGTAGAATTGTTCTCATCGGTCGAACCGATGCGGGAGCCAACGTGCAACTGACGAATCGCATTAACCGGATCCAAGTGTCTCCAACCGCGGTAGTCATCAGTGCTGCGGAACAGCTGAAGGCGAAGGGCATTGATGTCGCCGACTTCGGCCCGGGCGAACCCGATTTCCCCACGCCCGATCACATCAAGAAAGCTGCCATCAAGGCGATTGAAGAGAATCGCACGAAGTACACGCCAACCGGCGGAATCATGCCGCTGCGCGAAGCGATTGTGGCGTGGCACAGCCGCGAATTGGGGTCAAGCTACACGGCCAAGGAATGCGCGGTGAGCGTGGGAGGAAAGCACTCCATCTTCAATGTTGTTTGCGTGCTCATTCAAAACGGCGACGAAGTAATCCTGCCCGCGCCCTACTGGGTAAGCTATCCCGACATCGTCAAGTATGCGGGTGGCACTCCAGTCGTCGTGAATACGCGCCAGGAAGACGGTTTCAGCGCCAAGGCCGCCGACATTGAGAAGGCGATCACTCCAAAAACCAAAATGGTGATCATCAATTCGCCGAGCAATCCCACCGGCGGCGTGATCGACGCCGAGGAATACCTGAAGATTCTCGCGCTCTGCAAAGAGCATAACGTCTGGCTGATGGGTGACGAGTGCTACTCCCACTTCGTCTACGACCCGCACAAGCCGTTTTCCATCGCCAGCGCAAGAGATTCGAAGGATCGCGTCATCATTATTGGATCCATGTCGAAGACTTTCGCGATGACTGGCTGGCGCGTCGGCTACACGCTGGCACCCGAACCGCTGGTCCAGGCGGTGATCAAGATTCAGAGTCAGTCAACTTCAAATCCCACTTCGATTGCGCAGTATGCGGCACTGGAAGCCATGCGCGGCGGTATGGATACCGTTCCGGTGATGCTGGCGGAGTATATAAAACGGAGAAAGAGAATCGTGGAAGGTTTGCGCGCGATTCCCGGTGTGACTTGCGAATGGCCGGGCGGCGCCTTCTATGCGTTTCCGAATATTTCGGCGCATTTGAGCGGACCGAAAGCGCTTGCAAAAAGTTGTACGGAACTGTCGCAGCAACTGCTCGAAAAAGCTCATGTGGCGTTGGTGCCTGGCGAAGCATTTGGCGCTCCGGGTTTTCTGCGCCTGTCGTACGCCACCTCGTTGGAACGAATTGATGAGGGACTCCGGCGGTTGAATCGCTTCTTTTCGCGCGCCGAAGCCGCTGCCTGAACGTGGTCGAACCGGTCCTAACGCGCATCGAGCCAATTTTCAGCCCACGCCCCTGGGGGGCGCATTCACTTGCACCACTTTTCCCGGAAAAGGCTGATCTAGCCGAGCCCCTCGGCGAAGCGTGGTTGACGGCCCTGGAATCCCGTGTGGCCAACGGACCTTTTGCGGGCAAATCTCTCGACGAAGCTTGGCACGAGATGCCGTCCGACTGGCGGGGAATTCATGCGCAGAATTTCCGTGATTTCCCGTTGCTCGCGAAATTCCTGTTCCCGAATGACAAGCTGTCCATTCAAGTCCATCCCGACGACGCCTACGCCGCCCGATTCGAGCAGGCCGCCGGCGGGCGCGGCAAAACCGAAATGTGGCACATCGTGCAAGCGTGCCCCGGCGCAGCGCTGCTCTTGGGGCTGAAGCCGGGCGTCACCAAAGAGGATTTCGTGGCGGCCCTAAATAACCATACTGTCGAGGACCTCTTCGTCCGTCACGAGGTTCACGCGGGCGAAACCTATTTCGTTGCTGCGGGCACGCAGCACGCGATCCTGCCCGGCATGATAGTTTGCGAGGTGCAGGAATATTCGGACCTGACGTATCGCGTCTACGATTACGGGCGGGTCGACGCTCACGGCAAATCGCGCGACTTACACTTGCAGAAGGCGCTCGACGTGACGAACTTCCAAGGCACTCCCAGCGGGAGAATACCTCCCTTAAGCCTGCATTCACCGGATGCGAACAAGCACCTGCTAGTTGCGTGCGAGTTTTTCGCCACAGAACGTTGGGATTGCGACCGCACGACCGCCATCGAGGGAGATTCCGCTGAATTTCAGTTGCTCATCATCCTCAGTGGGCGCGGCACGTTGCACGACGCCGATTCCGCGTATCCCTTCGAGCCCGGCCAGGGCTGGTTTGTTCCTGCCTCGCTCGACCTTGTGCTGCTGCAACCGCGGGGATCCGCGTCGTTTCTGCGCGTCACCGTACCGGACGCGAAAACACTTGTAGCTCAACTCAAGCATCAGGGATTCGACGAGGAAGACATCTCGCGCGTTGTGGTAGGTTAAGCCCATGGCCGATAAGCCAGACAAGCCGCTCAGCGTGCACGCGATTATTCTGGCCGGCGGCCGCGGCACCCGTTTCTGGCCGCGGAGCCGGACGAAAACGCCGAAACAATTGCTCAACATCGTGGGCAAGTCCACGATGCTCGAACAAACGGTGGAACGCCTGCGGCCGTTGATTCCCGCCGAACGCCTCTGGACGGTCACCAACGCGGAACAAGTTGCTTCCCTGAAAAAACAATTGCCGGCCGCAGCACGCAAACGCGTGCTTACCGAACCTCTCGGCCGCAACACCGCTGCCGCCATCGCCCTCGCCGCCGTCCACGTCAAGCAAGCGGCAAAAGGTGACGCGCTCCTGGCTGTGCTGCCCGCCGATCACTACATCGCCCAACCGGAACGCTACCGGCAGATTGTCAGCGCCGCACTTGAGTTCGCCCGCGAACCAGAACGAGTGGTCGTGCTCGGAATTCCCCCGACGCGCCCGGAAACCGGCTTCGGCTACATGGAACGCGATGAGGAGAGGGTCGAAGGCGCTACTCCCGCCTACGCCGTGCGCCGCTTCACGGAAAAGCCCGCGCTCGCGGTCGCAGAAGAATACATCGCGTCCGGCCGTTATCTCTGGAACGCGGGAATGTTCTTCTGGCGCGTTTCCACATTCCTGAGTGCGCTGAAGGAGTTTCTGCCGCGTACCTACGAAGGGATTGAAGCGTTGTCGCGGCAAATCGGGAAACCGGGCTATGAGAGGCTATTGAAGAGCGTTTACCCGAAGCTCGAGAACATTTCTGTGGATTACGCTGTCCTCGAGAAAGCGCGCACTGTGCTGGTGGTGCCCGCGGAAGTCGGATGGAGCGATATCGGATCGTGGGCCGCCGTTTACGAACTGCTGGCCAAGCGCCACGGAGAAAATATTTTTGCGGGCGAGGGGCAAACGTTGGATGCCGAAGGTAACTTCCTCTGGAGCCCCAAAAGGTTCGTCGCCGCCATCGGAGTCAGCAATCTGGTGGTGGTGGAAACGCCCGACGCACTGTTGATCTGCCCGCGTGATCGCGCGCAGGATGTCAGTAAAATCGTCAAGTCATTGGAAGAACGCAAACTCAAGCGCCTCCTTTAATCCTTCACCTCCTCGGCCAATTTGGTGCCGTGTTTTCACACCTCAGGGTGTTTAGCAGCTTTCCTGCTTCGCGTATACTCACAACTGATGACATCCATTAAATTTGGCACCGACGGCTGGCGCGGCATTATTGAAGAAGATTTCACTGTTTCGAATGCTCGCCTGGTGGCACACGCGATTGCTCGCTACGTCGTCCGCGCCGAAGATCCACGCCGCGGAGTTCTGGTTGGCTACGATCACCGCTTTCTGTCGGACAGCGTTGCCGAAGCGATTGCGGACGTGATCAGTTCCACGGGAACTCCCGTCTGGTTGGCCGACAAGCCCTGCCCCACACCGGCGATTTCCCTGCTCGTACGCCAAAGAAAAGCGGCCGGCGGCATTGTAGTCACGGCCAGCCACAATCCGTCTTCCTGGAACGGGATCAAATACAAAGCCAGTTACGGCAGTAGCGCGTTGCCCTCGATCGTCGCACAAATCGAGCAAGAACTTGCGCAATTGTTGAACGCCGGAGTGCCCGAGCTGCCTCCACGGAAGGAACTCATCCAAACACTGGATCCTCGCGCACCTTACCTGGACACCGTTGAAAAACTGATCGACTGGGGGTGTGTGCGCGATTCAAAATTCCGCTTCGTCGTCGATCCGATGCATGGATCCGCCGCGGGATTGCTGGCCGCGCTCTTCCGCAGGAACGGTGTGCCCTGCGAAGAAATTCGCGGCACCCGCGACCCGCGTTTCGGCGGCGTCCATCCCGAGCCCATTGAGCCGCATATTCACGCACTTGCGCGAGCGGTGCGCGAGGGAAAATTCGATGCTGGGTTTGCCGCCGATGGCGACGGCGATCGAATCGGCGCGATTGACCGCGACGGCACCTTTGTCAATCCGCACCAGATATTCTCGCTGCTCGTCTGGCATCTGGTCGGTACCCGAAAGCTCCCGGGCGACATTGCCAAGACGTTTTCCGTGACCAAACTGATCGACGGGCTTGCCAGGAAATTCGAACGAAAGCTTCACGAAGTGCCCATCGGCTTCAAATACATCTGCGAGCTAATGCTTGAGCAAAATATCTTGATTGGCGGCGAAGAAAGCGGCGGCATTGGCACCAGCCTGTATCTGCCGGAACGCGATGCCACCGTTTCCGCGTTGCTGCTGGCGGAATTGATGGCCTGGCATGGCAAGACCCTCGGTGAATTGATCTCGGCCTTGCACAGCGAATTCGGCGAGCACCATTATGGCCGCATTGATATCGACGTGAAAAAAGCGCAAAAGGAAAAGGCCATCGCACATTTCTCCGGCGAGAAGTTCGAGCGGCTTGAGGATTGGCCCGTGACCCGCCGCGAGAACATGGACGGCGTCAAGGTTTATCTGGGCGACGTCGGCTGGGTGATGGTGCGCGCCTCCGGAACGGAAAATCTGCTGCGCATCTACTCGGAAACATCAAACAAACAGACGACGCAGAGAGTGTTGCGCGCCACGGTTGCGACCATTCAGGAACTATAGGAGGCCCCATGCATACGGTAAATCTCGCGGAGAAATTCCACCAATTCGGCGATTATTGGAGTCCCCGCGTCATTGGGGCAGTGAACGAATTCCATGTGAAAGCCGTGAAGATCAGGGGCGAATTCGTCTGGCATCACCACGAGCACGAAGACGAATTGTTTCTGGTGGTCAAGGGCACGCTGCGGATGCGTTTCCGCGACCACGAAGAAACCGTCCGCGAAGGCGAGTTTCTGATCGTGCCTCACGGCGTGGAGCATATGCCTGTGGCCGAGGAAGAAGTTCATATTATCCTGTTGGAGCCAAAGACCACGCTCAACACAGGGAACGTCACGAACGAAAGGACCGTTCGCCAACTCCAACAGATCTAGTCCAGAGTACAGTCAACGAAGGGCAGGACAATCATGGACCACCGCTATTACACGCTCGACGTCTTCACCACCACGCGTTTTCAAGGCAACCCGCTAGCCGTTATCACCGATGGCGACGGCCTTTCCAACGACCAGATGCTCGCGATCGCCCGGGAAATGAATTTATCCGAAACCGTTTTCGTGCAGAAGCCAAGCGACGATCGCGCCCTGGCGCGCCTGCGCATTTTCACGACGAAAGAGGAATTGAAACTAGCCGGGCATCCCGTGATTGGCACATGGTTCCTGCTCGCCGAACTGGGCGTTGTTCCCGCGCAGGAAGGCGGCGTGCACGTGCTTCAAGAGACGGGAGCCGGTGTGCTTCCTGTCGAGATCCGATTCAAGGACGGCCGCCCCCAGCGCGTGACCATGACGCAGAAGGAAGCGGCCTTCAAACCCTGCAAGATCGACAAGAAAAGACTCATGGCTGCCCTGGGCCTTTCCTCCAAAGACCTGGATTCCAAGCTCGCTCCTGAGTTCGTGAACACCGGAATCTACAACCTGATGGTGCCTCTGCGAAGTCGCGAAGCTCTCTCGCGCATCGCCATGAACATGACGGAACTCGCCAAATTGCTAAAGAAAGACGCTGCCCTGGCCTATTGTTTCACCATCGGGCCGAATCATCATATTCACGCGCGCGGCATGATGCCCTGGGAATTGTATGAAGATGCGGCGACCGGTTCGGCAGCCGGGTCGCTGGGCGCGTACCTTGTGAAGCATGGAAAACTCGGCGCCGGCCACACGCTACATATCGCACAAGGCGTGGAAATGGGCCGGCCAAGCGAAATTGAGGTGGAAGTCACGCAATCCGGCAAAAGGTTCACACCGCGGGTCAGTGGCGCGGCGGTGAAAGTGTTCGAGGGCGTAATCCGGACCTAGTTGTCCTTTAGAGTCTTGCGGTAGGTGTCCAGGATTCCATTCACGAATCCTCCCGCATCGTCGGAAGAGAACTTCTTCGCCAATTCAACCGCTTCATTGATGACGATTTTTGGCGGCGTGTCCGTGGCGCGCAGTTCGTGCATTGCGAGCCGCAGGATGGCGCGGTCGATGGCCGAAATTCGGTCCAGCCGCCAGTTCGATGCGTATTTGACGATAAGATCGTCGAGATTCACAGCGTCGTGTGCCGCGCCTTCAAACAGCTGGTTCGCGAAGCTGCGAACTTCATGCGCGCCCTTTGCTGCCTTCCAGAATTTCGCTTCTAACTTGGACGGGTCCTGTTGGCTCATGTCCCATTGGAACAGCATCTGCATCGCGAATTCGCGGGATTTGGTCCGAAGAGACACGTTATTTGCTGGGGCCTTTGCCGGATTTTGTGTGCGCCGAAGATCCACGAATCTTGCGCGAGAGTTGTCCCATTTCGATCGCTCCAAGGCCCGCTTCAAATCCCTTGTTTCCGCCCTTGAGGCCGGCACGGTCGATCGCCTGCTCCAGAGTGTCGCACGTTAACACGCAGAACATCACCGGCACACCGGTGTCCATCTGCGCCAACTGCAATCCTCGTGAGGTCTCCGAGCAGACGTAATCGTAATGCACTGTTTCGCCCCGCAGAACGCACCCGATCGCGATGATCGCGTCGTAACGTCGCGTCTGCGCCAGTTTCTTCGAGGTCAACGGCAATTCGAACGAACCGGGCACATGCACGACATCCACATCCTTGCCGCCAGCCCCGCCTCGTTCGAGCGCATCCAGGGCGCCTTGCAGCAGGCGTTCGGTAATAAAACTGTTGAATCGGCTGACCACAATCGCAAAACGCAATCCCGCGGCGGTCAAACCGCCATCGATCTTTGCAGGCTGAATTTTTTCGGCCATTCGCGCTCGCTAATTCCCTTTAAATTGCGCGGCACGCTTCTCCAGGAACGCCTTCGTGCCTTCGCGCATGTCTTCCGTTGCACAGCATAATCCGAAAAGGGTCGCCTCGAGGAACAATCCTTCTTCTTGCGGCATCTCGACGCCACGCTCGATGGCTTCCATGCAGTATTTCACCGCCAGCGGCGCTTTTTCGATGATTTTTTTCGCCATCGCTTCGGCGGCGGGCAGCAATTCCGCAGGCTCGTAAACATGATTTACCAGACCAATGCGCTGCGCCTCTTCCGCCGTAATCATTTCGCCCGTCAAGCAAAGCTCGTGCGCCATGCCTTTGCCGCAAAGACGCGCCAAGCGCTGCGACCCACCATAGCCGGGAATGATTCCGAGCTTCACTTCGGGCTGTCCCAGTTTTGCGTTTTTGCCGGCCAGGCGAATGGAGCAGGAAAGCGCCAGTTCGCAGCCGCCACCGAGCGCGAAACCGTTAATCGCGCAGATCGACGGCTTGCCCATCGTTTCCAGCAAGTGAAAAACACCTTGGCCGTAAATCGAAAATTCCTTGCCATTCACCGGTGTCTGCTGGGCGAGTTCGTTGATGTCCGCCCCGGCGACAAACCCTTTTTCGCCCGCGCCGGTCAGAATCAACACGCGAACCGCCGGATCATGCTTCGCATCCAGAAGAACCCGGTGAAACTCCTCAATCGTCTGCCGGTTCAGGGCGTTCAGCACTTTCGGCCGGTTGAACGTGACGTAAGCGATTCCGTCTTTCTTCTCGTACAGCAGATTCTCGTAAGCCATCGATACTCCTCACAAACTCATCGGCTTTGGATTGGCGGGGTCCGAATAGTCATAGAATCCGCGCCCGCTCTTTTTACCATGCCAACCGGCCAGCACCATTCGTTTCAGAAGCGGCGGCGCGGCAAACCGCTTCTCTTTAAACTCATCGAACATGATTTGCGAAATGTAGTAGGTGGTGTCCAAACCCACAAAATCCAGCAGCGTGAACGGGCCCATCGGATAGCCACAACCCAGCTTCATGGAATTGTCGATGTCCACCACCGATCCGACGCCTTCTTCGAACGCGCGAATGGCATCCAGCAGGTACGGCACCAGCAGCCGATTCACAATGAAGCCGCCGCTGTCGTTTGCGCGTACCGGCGTTTTGCCGAGCTTCGCGCCAAACGCGATCATCTCCTCATACACCGCCGGATCCGTGGCGATGGTTTTCACAACCTCGACCAGCTTCATGATCGGCACAGGGTTGAAAAAGTGCAGGCCGACGAACCGCTGCGGCCTCTTCGTGGCTGAGGCGATCTCCGTAATCGTCAGCGAAGAAGTATTGCTGGCAAAAATCGTATGTGCCGGGCACAACGGGTCGAGCGCGGCGAACAATTCGCGCTTTGCCGGCAATTGTTCAATGATCGCCTCAATGACCAGGTCGCAATCCTTCAATTCATCGATGGCCGTCGCGCCCTTCAGCCGGCCACGAATTTCATTTTTTGCCGTTTCCGTCAGGCTTCCCTTTTCCACCAGCCGGGTGAGATTCTTCTCAATACCTTTCAGTCCTTTTTCCACCAATTCCGGGCTGACTTCCCGCACTATGGTGGGAAATCCGGCTTGCGCACACACCTGAGCGATTCCGGAGCCCATCAGTCCACACCCCACGACACCAACCTTTTGAATCGCCATGCTGACTCCTCACGTCTGCAGGACCTACAAATCCAGCGGGGAAACCACCCGGAAAAGTGTACCAAAGACAGCGGCGGCGTGGGCTGGCCTGCGTTCCAGATCCAAGGTTAATATGGCGGGGTTCGCGTTAATTGTTCAAGGCTTCGACGATCATCGCAATTCCCTGCCCCCCACCGATGCAGGCGGTCGCAAGACCGTAACGCAATCCTTTGCGACGCAACTCGCTGAGCACGGTTATCACCAGGCGCGTGCCGGAAGCGCCGAGCGGGTGGCCAAGCGCGATTGCGCCGCCATTCACATTGGTTTTCTCGCGCGGCAAACCCAACTCTTTTTCCACGGCGAGATACTGCGCCGCGAAAGCCTCATTCACCTCGATCCGGTCGATCTGGTTCAAAGTCAATCCCGCCACCTGCAAGGCCTTACGGCTCGCGGGTACCGGACCAATTCCCATGATTGTCGGATCGACTCCGGCCACCGCCCACGACACGATTCTTCCCATCGGTTTCAATCCCCGCTCTCGGGCCGTTCTTTCGCGAGTGACCACCACCGCCGCCGCCCCATCCACAATTCCGCTGGCATTCCCTGCCGTGACTATGCCGTCCTTTTTGAACGACGGCGGCAATTTCTCCAGCGTCTCCATGGTCGTTTCAGGCCGGCGATGATCGTCTTCGCTGACCACGAAGGATTTCCGGCCCTGTTTCACTTCGACCGGCGAAATCTCATCCTTGAAGAATCCGTCCTTCGCCGCGGCATCGGCCGCTTGTTGGCTGCGCAGCGCGTATGCGTCGGCATCCTTACGCGTGATTCCCGTTTGTTCGGCCAGTTTTTCGGCAGTCAACGCCATCGGCATGCCGCAATAAGAATCCGTCAGGCCGACGAAAAGAAAGTCTTCCAGCGCGCCACCTCCCAATTTCAACCCGGTGCGCGCTCCGCGAATTACGAATGGGGCTTGGGTCATGTTCTCCATGCCGCCGGCCAAAACCATGCTCGCTTCGCCGAGCAGCAATCGCTGCGAAGCCTGGATGATCGCCTCAATCCCCGAACCACAAAGCCGATTCACGGTCACCGCGGGCGTATCGACCTTCAGTCCGGCTTTCAATCCCACGTGGCGCGCGCCATAGATTGCGTCCGCGCTCGTCTGCAGCACGTTGCCGAACACAACGTGATCGATTTCGTCGGCCGTTACACTGGATTTCTCGACCGCCGCTCTGGCCGCGTGCGCACCGAGATCGATGGCCGACACTTCCGAGAAACTACCCGTGTACCGCGCCATCGGTGTGCGCATACCCGCGACAATCACCACATCGGTTGGAAACATGGTTCCTCGCTTCCGCAAAACCTAACGTTGGATGCCAGAATCGGTGGGAAAGTCATGCCACGGATTTCGCGGACATTATTGCTTAGTCGCTTCGGCCAGGACAACCGTGTCGCCGCCCTGTTTGCGGGCTTCTTCCATGGAAAATTCGGCGCGGTTGATCAGGTCAGTCACAATATCTTCGCTTTCATATTCCTGACGAGCCACGGCTTCCACGATGCCCGCGCTCAAAGTAATCTGCGTGGAGTCCCACGGCGGGCGCACTCCGGCAGCCGCGCGTCGCAATTTTTCCACCAGGTTCTGCGCTCCCGTCATCGTCGTATCCGGCAAGATAAACGCCAGCGCCCACGAAGTGTATTTCACGGCCATATCGTTCTGCCGGACCATCGGCTGCAGCGAGCGCGCCAGCTGTTCCAGGAACTTTTCGAGGGGCCCCTCGCCCTGTTGCCGCAACATTTCACTGCCGCGATCGATCTGCAAAATCGCCAACGACAGCGTGGTCCCCTGCGTGCGAGCCCGGTCCGCCTCGTTTAACAAGCAGCCCACATACGAGCTGCGGCTTAGCAAGCCTGAGCGATCATCGGAAACGCCCATGCGGCGCACCAGTGAACGCAGCCGCGTGTGGCTCACGCTCATCAGCATCTGATCGCCGATCGCTTGTAGGAAATAGGTCTCGTTCGGCTTCCATTTGTGCGGAGCGGAGTGCCCGACAATCAACATTCCTGCGGGAGCCTGCGTTTCTTTATCCGTGATAGTGACGCCCAACGCCGTGGCCAGCCCCATGTCCGCCAGGATCGATCCTTCCGACGCATCGACGACCAGCCCGCCCAGTTCGTCAGGCACCGCCTTTTCCATCTGCGCGAGCAACAAAACCACTTGAGCGCCCGGCGCCGCTTTCAACCCGGATGCGCAGTATTCGGCCGCCATTTCCGGTGGCCTGCCCAGCGCGCCTATGACGGCCAGCGTGCGCCCCGCTTTCATGTATGTTCCCACCTCGGTGACCGTCGTGTTCAACATCGCCCGAGGTGTCTGCTGGCGGAACGTCTTCTGATTGATCTCGGAGATTTTGGTTAGGTCGCGCAGCGTGTCCGCCGTGTAGGAACCGGTGCGGCCCGTCGGAGGCGTCGCTGCTTGCGCTTCTACCACGGGCACTGCCCCCGCTTTGGAAATCGGTTCGGGCTTTGCCGCCGATTTGGGCCACCAGTTCGCCATTTGATAGAGATTGTGCAGCCGCGCGTTGCGATCTTCTTCCCCGGGGAACATCGACGCGATTTTCTGCAGGCGTTCCACCGCCTTGCCCTGCAGAGAGTACTGCAAAAAAATTTCCGTCTGCACGATCAGGTCTTCCAAGGCTTGCAGCTGCTTCCCTTCCTCGGTCACCGGCGTTTCTGAAGCCAACTCCTGGCTGGCTGTCGCTTTCGGTTGCGTGGAAGGATGCGGCGTGCTGGTCGCGGTTTTCGCCATTCGTCCGGCGACGCGCTTCAGGAATCCTTCGTCGACGCGGCCACGCAGCTTTTCCAGCCGTTCCTGATTGCGATAGTCGTAAGAATCGATGTCGACCAAGTGTTCCAACGCCTCACTGGCTTTCGCGAAATTGCCGGAGTTAAAGTTTGCGTCGAAAATCCGGATCAGCACTTCGAAATACTGGGATTCGCGATTCAATTCGTTGTACAGCGCGGCCCAGAACTCCAGGATGGGGATCGACTCCGGATGCTTGGCGCCGAGATCCTGTAACTGCGCCATGAACTCATTTTGTTTTTTGTCCGCGAACATCCGCCGCTTGACCGTCAGCAGGATTTCCACGGACTTGGAGTCCTGCCCGCCGTCGGCGAATGCATCGGCCAGGCCCAGCAGCCGCGTGATGCCTTCATTCTTTTCGCGCAGCAGCCGCTCCAGAATCGCCCGCGCGCGATCAAGCTGCCCCGCCTGCTGCAGCGCATCCGCAAAAGTCTCCAGGAACGCCACGTCATTCTCGTTTGGCGCAAACGGTTCGAGTAGCGCGGCGGCCTTCGCGGCTTCTCCGTTGCGGAGCTTCGCTTCCGCATAAAGCAGCGCCACGCCCCGCTCATTGGGAGCCAGCGCGTACGCCTGCCCCAGGAGCTTGAGCGCATCCTGCTGCGCGCCGCCTGCCGCCGCCAGTGTGCCAGCCCGCAAGAAAGATCGCGCCGCCAGGGCGTTCTTGCCCAGCTGCGATGCGGTTTCGGCCACTTTCATCTGCCGCGTCATATTTTCCGGATCCAACTGCGCTGTACGTTCCCAACAGAACAAGGCGTCTTCCTGCCTGCCGGATTGCGAAAAGAGTTCCGCGGCTTTCGAATATTGGTCGATCGCCTCTTCGGGGTGATTCTGTTTCTGCTGAAGGAACGCGTAACGCGCGATGCGTTCCGGCGGCTGGGGCGTCGCGGAGTTCTTCAGGAACCGGTTGTAGATCGCCAAGGCCTTCGATTCATCTTTCGGCTCGACCAGAAGTTCGAAGAGATGGCCATAGTACACAGCCGCACGGTCGGCCAGATCCATCTTGGTGTACAGATCGCCGAGCATTTGCGTGGCTTCGACGTTCTGCGGGGCCTCCGCCAAAACGGTCAGGTAGGCCTCAATGGCATCCTCGAAACGATTCTTTTCGAGAAACTTCTTGGCGCGCTCGAGGTGTTTGTTGATATCAGGAGGCATCGGCCCGGTTTACCTTCAAAATCGCCCCGGGGCGCACAAAAGCGCATCGCAGGGACTATCTTTCACTATATAACGCCGCGGGAATGGCGGCCAAACGAGAGTGGTCTCTCGTTAAGCAATCCGCTACGGGGCTTGCGGCCAGTGCCGGCGGCTCAGGCTGACGCCCTCCGGTGTTTGTGGCAAACTAGATGTCTACACGGCATGGTTTCGAGCAGGGTGAGTTGTGCTCGCCCGAGCGTTTAGGCCCGCCGTTTATCTCGCAAAACCATCAGGAACAGCCTGGCGGTACTGGACGGGAATGGACCCGAAGTTCATACGAAATTTTTGTATCATCGCGCACATCGACCACGGCAAGTCCACCCTGGCCGACCGCCTGCTCGAAATGACCGGCGCGCTGACACAGCGCGAGATGCACGAGCAGGTGCTCGACTCGATGGATCTGGAGCGCGAGCGCGGCATCACGATTAAGGCGAAAAGCATCCGCCTGCATTACACGGCGAAAGACGGAAACACCTATCGCCTGAATCTGATCGACACGCCGGGACACGTGGATTTTTCCTACGAAGTTTCGCGCGCATTGTCCGCTTGCGAGGGCGCATTGCTGGTCGTCGATGCCAGCCAAGGCGTGGAAGCGCAAACAGTCGCGAACACATTTCTGGCGGCTGGGCACAATCTGACGATCATTCCGGTCATCAATAAAATCGACCTGCCCGCGGCGCAGCCCGACTTCGTGAAAGAACAGATCGAAACTGTGCTGGCGATCCCGGCCGATGATGCTTTGCCGATCAGCGCAAAAAGCGGGATCGGCGTGGACGACGTGCTGGAAGCCATTGTGCAGCGTGTGCCGCCTCCCAAGGGCAGCGTGGAAAACCCGCTCCAGGCGCTGATCTTCGATTCGTGGTTCGACCCTTACCGCGGCGCGGTGGTGCTTGTCTGCGTGAAGCAGGGCCGCATTTCGCAGCGAATGAAGATCAGGCTTTGCGCCGGCGACGAAACCTATGAAGTCGAACAGTTGGGCACTCTGACACCGAAACCCATTGCGCTGCAGGAACTCGAGACCGGCGACGTCGGCTTCGTGGTCGCCAACATCAAGCAGGTGGCCGACGCCCGCATGGGCGACACCATCATTGAAGCGAGCAGTCAGGCTCCTCCTCTGCCGGGATTTGAGGCCATCAAGCCGATGGTGTTCGCGGGACTTTTCCCCGTGTTGGCCGACGAATACGAACCACTGCGCGACGCGCTCGGCAAATTGAAATTAAATGACGCGGCGTTTTTTTATGAACCTGAGAATTCCGTCGCCTTGGGTTTTGGTTTTCGCTGCGGCTTTCTCGGCCTGCTGCATATGGAAATCGTCCAGGAGCGGCTGGAGCGCGAATTTGGCCTCAATCTGATTACCACGGCGCCCAGCGTGCGCTATCGAATCCGGCGGGTCGGCGGACAAACTGTTGAAGTGGATAGTCCGGCCAAGTTTCCGAACCCCAGCGACATTGAAGAAATCGCGGAACCCATCATCAAGGCGATGATCATCACCAGCGACGATTCCGTTGGCGGCATCTTGCAGCTTTGTCAGGACAAGCGCGGTGTGCAGAAAAACTTCGAGTACCTCTCGCCAACCCGTGTGATGCTCACCTACGAGCTTCCGCTCAATGAAATCGTGCTCGATTTCTACGACAGGCTGAAAAGCGTTTCGCGCGGCTACGCTTCGCTTGACTATCACTTGGCGGGATACAAGGAATCCGATCTCGTGAAACTCGACGTCATGGTTGGCGGCGAACCCGTCGATGCGCTGGCGCTGATTTGCCACCGCGAGCAGGCCTACGAACGCGGCCGTGAACTCGCCGCTCGTCTGCGCAAGCTGATTCCGCGCCAGATGTTCGAAGTGCCCATTCAGGCCGCCATCGGCAGCCGCATCATCGCGCGCGAAACCGTGGCCGCCATGCGCAAAAACGTCTTGGCCAAGTGCTACGGCGGAGACATCACGCGCAAACGCAAACTCCTCGAGAAGCAGAAAGAAGGTAAGAAGCGCATGAAGCGCGTCGGCCAGGTGGACATCCCGCAGGAAGCCTTCCTCGCCGTGCTAAAGGTCTCCGGCGACGAAGAAGAGTAGAGCAGAGGCTAATTCGACTTTTCTTTTACTTCGGTGGACAAGCGGCCGTGGTGGAGTTGAATCTTGACTTCGTCGCCCGTTGCCACCTGGTCCGCGTCTTGCAGCAAATTTCCCGCAGCATCAGTGGCAATGGCGTAGCCGCGTTCGAGGACTTTTAGCGGGCTGCGTTCTTCGAGTTGCAGCGCAAGCCGTTCCCAGCGGTCACGTTTTAGCCGGATTGTGCGTTCCATTCGAACCGCCAGATGGTGATCGCACTTCTGCAATCCAAGACCCAGCGCCGCCATTTTCCTGCGGAAGTCGAACGACACGATGCGCATGTGCGCAATGTTGAATCGGCGATGGGAAGTGGTCAGCCGCGCCTTCAATCCCAGCGCGAGCCGTGACGTCAGATCATCCGCCCGCTGCCGTGTCTGCCGCAAAATGTCCAACGGGCGCCGGAATCCACGCCGGCCGGCCAGTTCATGCACCCGGCGCGCACTGACGGCCAGCCGATAGCGGATCAGGCTAACCAGGGACTCCTCCAGGTCAGAGACATGCTTATCAAACTCACGCCGCGTCTGGACGACCAATTCAGCCGCAGCCGACGGTGTTGATGCACGCACATCGGCCACAAAATCCGCGATCGTGAAATCCGTCTCATGCCCGACGCCGGAAATCACCGGCACGGCGCTGGCAGCAATAGCCCGCGCAACCTGCTCCTCGTTGAAGCACCACAGATCCTCCAGCGAACCTCCGCCTCGCACCAGCAGCACCACATCTGCGGTCCGCGTTTTCGAGAAATATTTCAGTGCTTCGACGAGCTCACCGACCGCCTCCGCACCCTGCACGCGCACGGGATACAGCGTTAAGTGCACATTCGGAAAGCGGCGGGTCAGGATGCGTACCACATCGCGCACCGCCGCGCCCGCAGAAGAAGTAATCAGCCCGATCCGGCTGGGCAGAAGCGGAAGCGGCTTCTTGCGCCCGGCATCGAACAGCCCTTCCTCCTGCAAACGCTTCTTCAATTGTTCAAAGGCAAGCTGCAACGCGCCGCGGCCGACAGGCTCCAGCGACTCCACGTAGATCTGATACTCGCCGCGCGCTTCGTACACGCTGATCGAGCCGCGAGCCGTCACTTGCAGTCCGTCTTCGGGCTTGAACTTCATCCCGCGTTGTTGCTGCTTGAAGAAAACGCAGCGAATCTGTGCGCGGTCGTCCTTCAGCGTGAAGTAGTAGTGGCCGGAAGGGGCCGCCCGGCAATTCGAAATTTCACCCTGTACGATAAGGTCGGTGAAATTCTTGGCCAGCAAGTCGCGGATGCGCGCCGTCAGGTCGCTGACAGTGAAGACGCGCCGTTCGGGCTGCAGATTAAATTGAAGTTGTCCCATACGAATCGGACTGCGGTTCGGTCAATTCTCCAGCCGGGGATTAATCCTCTTCCTCGTGTTCGCCCATCTGCATGGTGAGGTAGCGCTCGTAGCCTAGTTCCTTGATCTGGTGCATCTGCGCTTCGAGCCAGTCGACATGACTTTCTTCATCTTTCAACAATTGCACGAAGAGGTCGCGCGAACCGTTGTCTTTTTCCGCCACGGCAATCTGAATCGCGGCGTTGTAGTCTTTCACGGCGCCAACTTCCAGGTCCAGATCGCTCTGCAGCATTTCCTGGACGTTTTTCCCCACGGTCAGTTCCAGCGGCTGCATGGATGGCGATCCGTCCAGAAAAAGAATGCGCTCCATCAACGCTTCGGCATGTTTCATTTCGCCAATCGACTGCATCTTGATGTACTCGGAAAGCTTATCGTATCCCCAGTTTTCGCACATCTCGGCATGCAGGAAATACTGGTTAATGGCAGTAAGCTCCTCACGCAGCGCTTTATTAAGTTGTTCGATGACTTTTGGCGAGCCTTTCATTGGTGAGCCTCCGTTCCGAGTATTGAGTGTACGGCGGGGAAAACTTCCTTAACAAGACTACATCATCGGCGCAAGCGGGCAATCAACCAAAAAATCAGACTAAGCCCGGCACTCAAGACCAGGCAGGTCACTATCGGGAAGTAAAACGTCGTGTGTTGACCCTCGTGAACGATATCTCCGGGCAGGCGTCCCAGTCGAAATGGCAGTTTCCCGCCAAAGAAGAAAAAAGCACCGGCGCAAACCAGCAACCCGCCCGCGATCAGGAGCAACCGGCCGAGTTCGCGAAATCCATCCATGATGCGAAGTGTAGATTGATTGGCGGACGCGAGCAAATGGCCGGGAGCACAAGCGGGCGGTGAGGCTGTTACACGGAATTGATACGCCGAATCAAATCCATCTGTTCTTGCGTGGACTCGGCGCCAATCGTGAACGCATCCAGTAAACTGAGTCCCAGCGCGTAGCGAATCGCTTCATCTTGCCGTTGCCGCAAGTCTCCTTGTCCCAGAATCTTCATTCCCACCACTGCTTTCCCTGAGGCTCGCATCTCGTGAATCACGCTCGCCACCGTATCGGGATCGGCATCCATGTGGGAACCGATCGGATTGATGCGCACAAGGTCGACTTCAACCCATGGCGACTTCGCGGCGGCGCGCAAAGCGTCTATCGAATGGCAAGAGCAGCCGTGCGCACGGATGATGCCCTTCTCTTTCGCTTCGGAGAGCACGTCCATCACCGGACGGTAGCGCGTCGTCCAATCAGCCTCGGTCACACAATGCATCAGCATGATGTCGAGATGATCCGTGCCCAGTTCCTTTCGAAAACGGTCCAGATCAGCCCGCATTTCCGGCGCTGTGCGCGCCCACGACTTCGTCAGAACTGTGACCTTGCTGCGGTCCACATGCTTTAGCGCATCGGCGACGTGCGGGTGGCTGCCGTAGCTGTCGGCCGCGTCAAAAAAGCGAAGACCGTTGTCATAGCCGTTCTGCAGCAGACGCGAAAGCCCGTCGAGCCCGAGCGCGGTCTGATTCGAATGATGGCCAGAACCGACCGTGCCGGTTCCCATCGCCAGTCGCGACGTGCGAATACCCGTGTTACCCAGCGTGACCGTATCGGTGGCGGACACTCTGGTGCTGTTGGGCGGGAGAGCTGCTAACCGGCGGGCAAGTGTGCCATTCAACCAAGCAACCGCGGCAGCGGAAACGGTGCGGTGGAGAAACTGGCGTCGGCAGATTCCAGGCATAGCATCCCCCTGGGCAGGCGCGTGAGCGACCTAGTTTACTCTGACGCGAGAAAAATGCCAGCGAAAGCAAAAGGGGGCACGGAAACCCGCGCCCCAATTGTAAAATCCGCCTCAATTCAGATGAGTTCCATCCCGGAGAAGAAGTAGCCGATCTCGAACGCCGCGGTTTCCGGCGCGTCGGAACCGTGCGTACAGTTGTTGCCGATGCTGGTGCCCAAATCATGACGGATTGTGCCCGGGGCTGCCTTCTTGGGGTCGGTTGCGCCCATGGTGTCACGCCACTTCACAATTGCGCCGTCGGCTTCCAGAACCATGGCGAAGATTTTTCCTGAGCTCATGAAATCGGTGAGTTCGCCAAAGAATGGTCGCTCGCGATGCACAGCGTAAAACCCGCCCGCTTCTTCTTTGGTCAGGCGCATCGTCTTGATCGCGACGATTTTGAATCCGGCCTTGTGAATCCGTGCCAGAATTTCGCCCTGCTGCCCGCGACCTACGGCATCAGGCTTGATAATTGCAAACGTCCGCTCCATTGCCACAAAGTTCTCCTTCTACAATGAATGAATGTGAGTAACGAATTCGATTCGTTCCAGCCCAGGTCTACTTCTTCAGTGCCGCGGCAACCGTGACACCCAGGTCTGCGGGAGATTCCACAGTGTGAATGCCGGCAGCCTTCATCGCAGCGTATTTGTCCTTTGCGGTGCCCTGACCGCCGCTGATGATCGCACCTGCGTGGCCCATGCGCCGTCCCGGAGGCGCGGTCTGGCCCGCGACGAAACCAACCACCGGCTTCTTCACGTTGGCCTTGATCCACTCGGACGCGCGTTCCTCCGCGTTACCGCCAATTTCACCAATCAGGACGATGGCGTGCGTGTCCGGATCGTCGTGAAACATCTTGATCGCGTCCAGGAACGTGGTGCCGATGATCGGATCGCCGCCGATACCGATGCATGTCGATTGTCCAATGCCAAGCTGCGTGAGCTGGTGCACCGCTTCGTACGTGAGAGTTCCGCTACGGCTCACCACGCCGACGTTTCCTTGCTTGTGGATGCGGCCCGGCATGATGCCCATTTTGCACCTGCCCGGAGAAATGATGCCGGGGCAGTTCGGTCCGATCAGCCGCGTTTTTGACTTGCTGAGCACTTCCGCCACCCGCACCATATCGAGCGCCGGAATGCCTTCGGTGATACAAACTGTCAACGGCAATTGCGCGTCGGCCGCTTCGAGGATGGCGTCCGCAGAGTATCCGGGCGGTACAAAAATGACCGAAGCGTCCGCGCCTGTCGCTTTCGCCGCTTCCGCAACGGTATTGAACACGGGCCGCTCGAGATGCTTCGTTCCGCCCTTGCCTGGGGTAACGCCGCCGACCACGTTGGTTCCGTACTCGATCATCTGCTGGGCGTGAAACGTGCCTTCGCGCCCCGTGAATCCCTGAATCAGCACTCGCGTTTTTTCATTGACCAGGACGCTCATCGCGCACCTCCCGCCAGCGCCACCACTTTTTGCGCGCCGTCCTTCATGCCGTCCGCAATCGTGAAGTTCAATCCACTTTCTTTCAGAATCTGCTGTCCGCGTTCCACGTTGGTCCCTTCCATTCGAACCACAATTGGAACCGTTACGTTCAAGTCTTTGGCCGCCGCCACAACACCCGTTGCCAGCACGTCGCAGCGCAAGATCCCGCCAAAGATGTTGATGAAAACGGCCTTCACTGCCGGATCGCTCATGAGAATGCGGAATGCGCTCTTTACCTGGTCCGCCGTAGCGCCGCCGCCGACGTCGAGGAAGTTTGCCGGCGAACCGCCCGCATACTTGATGATGTCCATCGTGGCCATCGCCAGCCCCGCGCCATTCACCATGCAGGCCACACTGCCGTCGAGCTTGATGTAGTTCAATCCATATTTGGACGCTTCCACTTCCAGTGGATCCTCCTCATCGAGGTCGCGCAATTCGCGCAGGTCCTTGTGGCGGAATAGCCCGTTGTCGTCGAAGGTCATTTTTGCGTCGAGCGCCACGAGCTTCCCATCGCCGGTCAGAACGCATGGGTTGATTTCCAGGAGCGAAGCGTCTGTATCCAGAAATGCGCGATAGAGCGCCTGCAGAAAAGGTACTGCGGCGGTGACTTGTTCACCGCTGAGTCCCAGGCCGAAGGCAATCTTGCGCGCCTGGTACGGCTGCAAGCCGACCGCCGGATGAATCGTCTCCTTCAGAATGGCGCCGGGATTTTCCTTTGCCACCTGCTCGATTTCCATGCCTCCAGCAGAGCTGGCCATGAACACCGGCCGGCCCGATTCGCGGTCGATCAGCAGGCCCAAATAAAGTTCGCGCTTGATATCCAGCCCTTCTTCGATCAGCAAACGCCGCACAATTCGACCCTGCGGCCCGGTCTGCGCAGTCACCAGATTCATGCCCAGGATCTGCGAGGCGATCTCCGCCGCTTCATCGGCTGAGCGCGCCAGCTTCACGCCCCCACCCTTGCCGCGGCCTCCGGCATGAATCTGCGCCTTTACCACCACGATGTGCGACTTCAGGCGTTGCGCCGCTTCGCGGGCTTCTTCTTTCGTGAACGCCACATCCCCGCGAGGCGTGGTTACGCCGTATCGCGAGAGGATGGCTTTCGCTTGATATTCATGGATCTTCATTTTTTCTGCCTTTTTGTAGGGCCCCGACGGAATCAGGGCCAACATCCTGTGCGACGATAGGAGCAGTGCACCGATGTTAGAATTTGAGGCTTCGTGGAACACACAAGTTTACTTGAGACAAGGGTCACGGGCAAGGCGGCATAAACACGCACCTCTTTCAAATGAACAGTTCCCGGCATCTGATTGAAAAAACCGAGCAACTCGCACCGCTCTCTCCATCGGAAGCGGAAAGCCTGATGGAAGAGTTGCTCTCCGGCCGCATCGAAACGCCGGACACCGTCCGATTTCTGCTGGCCTTGAATCTGCGCGCGATTCAGCCCGGAGAGCTGGGCGCATTCGCGCGCGTCATCCGGCGTCACGCCGCCCCGGTTTTTGCACCGGGCACCGCTCCGCCCGCCAACATGGTCGACACCTGCGGCACGGGCGGCGATGATTCGGGCACTTTCAATATTTCCACGCCCGCAGCGTTCGTTGCCGCCGCGGCTGGCGCTCGCGTAGCGAAACATGGCAATCGCTCGGTCAGTTCCAAGTCAGGTTCCGCAGACGTCCTGGAGGCGCTCGGCGTTCGCATCGACATTCCGCTGCTGCGCGCCGGCAAGGCCATTCGCGAATTAGGAATTGGTTTTCTATTTGCGCCTGCAGCACACGCGGCCGCCCGACACGCCGTGCCCGCGCGCAAACAGATTGGCAAGCGCACGGTCTTCAATCTACTGGGGCCGCTGACCAATCCCGCGCACGCGGAAAATCAGGTGCTCGGAGTCTTCTCTGACGACGTCATCGATCTGGTGGCCTCCGCGCTCGTCGAACTCGGCGTACAGCGCGCGCTCGTGGTGCATGGCGCGGGTGGACTGGACGAAATTTCTATTGCCGGAGAAACGCTGGTCGCTGAAGTGTGGGATGGCAGCGTAAGGCGTTTCACTCTCACGCCTCAGGACTTCGGGCTGTCCGTGAGTCCCCTTGACTCGTTGCGTGGCGGCTCGCCCCAGGATAATGCGGCGCTGATTCATCGCTTGTTCGAAGGCGAGACCGGGCCACGCCGAGACATCGTGCTCATGAACGCTTCCGCCGCGCTGGTTGTCACGGGTGTAGCACGAAATTTTCACGAAGGGAAAGAACTCGCGGCGGAAGTGATTTCCTCGGGTGGCGCCGCTCGCAAGCTCGCCGAGCTGCAAGCTTTCACGAACGCAGATTAGTTTTGTCAAACCTACGGTATCGCGGGACTGATCGGCGCGTTTCTCGAATGGATCGCGTAGTAAGTCGCCCACACGATCGCGCCGGCCGCTCCGGCACCCACGATGTAATAAGTTACCTTACTTCCGCCGCCAGCAATCTGAGCCCCCGGCGAGGTCTCGGTCTCGGGTCCATCTGGCGAGTCCAGATAAATACGATAAATCTGCCCGGCGGGCAGCAGCCGAAATTCCTGGTGATAGGTGAAATTCAAGCTGCCTCGGCGCGCATCGATTTGCGGCACTCTGGGCTGAACCATGGTAAGCGTGGCGTCGGTCGACTGCCCATTTTGCGAGCGGATCATCGCCTCGTCGGCGTGGACCTCCACGACCTGCGCTTCAGCGGCGGAAAATCGCAATGTTCCCGACGACAGGTCGACGTGAACCCCTGCGGCAATGTGCATCAGCGTTGCGTCTGAATTTCCCAGCAGCGTCAGTGAGGAATCACCGAAGCGAAGAGAAGCCCTTCCACCTGCGTCAGTCTGCAAGCGCTCGCCTTCATAGACGGATAGGCCCGGGGACGCCTCTGACTCGGCAAGACGGGCGCCACTCGCCTGCGTGAGGATCGCAATCGGCTGCGGCGGCGTGCTCGAGGCAGGCATGGAGCAGAAGCACACACAAATCGAGACAGCGACGGCGGAAGCGAATCGAAGAGATGGCATGGAAGACTCCAGGAAGGTCTGGAGCGAGGAAGGACCTTGGAGTCACTATATGCTTATTTTACTATGTATGTAATATACGGCCTGGGCGAGATGGCTATAGATTCAGGAAGTTCCTCAAGATTTGTTTTCCGGACTCCGTCAGGACCGACTCCGGATGAAACTGCACACCTTCGGCTTTAAACGTGCGGTGACGCAGGCCCATGATGATGCCGTCGCTCGTTTCCGCACTGATTTCCAGACAACGCGGAAGCGATTTCCTCTCCACGATCAGCGAGTGATACCGCGTCGCCGTCAGCGGATTCGCCAGCCCGCGAAAAATCCCTTTGCCGTCGTGTTCAATCTCACTCGTCTTCCCATGGAACAGTCTCGGCGCCCGGATGATTTTCCCGCCAAAGGCCGCGCCGATGGCCTGGTGCCCGAGGCAAACTCCGAGAATTGGATAGCTGCCCGCGAGCTTCTCGATTAATTCCACGGAAATCCCAGCTTCGCGTGGCGTACAAGGCCCGGGAGAGATTACGATGCGCTCCGGTTTGCGCCGCGTAATCTGTTCCACGGAAATCTTGTCGTTGCGGTGCACTTCCAGCGTGCAGCCGAGTTCGCCCAGGTACTGCGCCAGGTTGTAGGTGAACGAGTCGTAATTGTCGAGAAGCAGGATCATGGCTTTCGCCCTCTTCCCTTTGGCTTGGGAGCAGCGTGGGCCTCTTCCAGAGCTCGTAACAGCGCTTTCGATTTGTTTATCGACTCGTTGAACTCGCCCTCGGGCGTGGAGTCCGCCACGATTCCGCCGCCGGCTTGAATATGCGCCACCTCATTTTTGATGACCATGGTCCGCAGCGCGATGCACGAATCCAGGTTCCCCGCGAAGTCCAGATACAAAATGCCGCCCGCGTAGATACCGCGCCGGGTTTTCTCCAGCTCCTCAATGATCTCCATGGCGCGGACCTTCGGCGCACCCGAAACCGTTCCCGCCGGGAAACAGGACATCAATGCATCGAAACAATCCACATCCTCGCGCAACTGCCCGCGCAAACTCGACACCAGATGCATCACGTGCGAGTATCGCTCGACGGTCATCAACCTCTCCACTTTGACCGTCCCGTAGTCGCACACGCGGCCCAGATCATTTCTTCCCAAATCCACCAGCATGATGTGCTCGGCGCGCTCCTTTTCGCTCGCCAGCATCTCCTGCTCTAGCCGCAGATCTTCCGCTTCATCGGCGCCGCGCCAACGCGTTCCAGCGATCGGCCGGTAGAACACATCCCTGCCCTGTACCTTCACCAGCATTTCCGGCGAGCTGCCGACCACATGCACATCATTGAGCTGCAGGTAAAACAGATAGGGCGACGGGTTCACGGCGCGCAGTTCCCGATAAACGTCGAAGGGAGACGACAGCGTCTTTGCCGAAAAGCGCTGGCTGATGACTACCTGGAAGACGTCGCCAGCACGAATATATCTTTTCGCCTGGCGCACAGCCTTCAGATACTCATTGCGTTTGAAATTCGACTGTACCATCGGGTTCCGCCGCGCGGGTTTCGCGGCTTCGCGTTTCTCGCCTGGCACTGGGGCTTCCAGCAATTCGCGTGTGTGGTGGATCTCCTTCACGGCGGCGTTGTATTTCGCCCGCAGACTGCCCGGCCCATCGGTATGAACATTGCGGACTACCCACAAGAGGTGCTGCACGTGGTCGAACGCGATCAGCCCGCGATAAAACATCAGCATCGCATCATACAACCCGATATCGTCGCGCAGTCGTTTCGGCAGCCGTTCCACCAGGCGAACCATGTCGTAGCTGAAATAACCAATGGCCCCGGCTACCAGCGGCGGCAACCCCGGAACGCGCACCGGCCGGAAACGCGCCATGTGTTCGCGCAGAAAGGAGATCGGGTCGCGTTCCTCCCAGATCATCCGGTTGCGGCTCTCCAGCACACACGCCCCGTTTGCGTACCGGAATACTTCCTCAGGATTGGCGCCCACAAACGTGTATCGAGCAATCTTCTCGCCGCCTTCCACGCTCTCCAGCAAGAACGAATAGCGTGCGCCCTGCGCCAGCCGCAGATACGCGCTTACCGGCGTGAGCAGATCTGCGGAAAACACGTCGTACACCGGAATCAGATTCCCGTGACGGGCGAGGCGCTGAAACTCCTGGAACGATGGTTGGATCATCAGAGTCGTCCACATCGATCAAATGAATTTAGAAGTATACCTTGAGTTGATTCTGGCAATTACAGGTGGGATTTTCTAACGCCAGCGCCGCTCTTCGGCTTGCAGCCGATCCAGGACCGCTTTTCTCATTGCCTGCTGCGGGGCGCGGCTGCCCATCCAATGTTCCCACTGCGCAGCACCCTGCGCCACGAACATCTCCACGCCCGAAACAGTCCGAATTCCCTTCGTCGCAGCCATGCGTAGCAGTTTGGTCCGCAGCGGCCGATAAATCAAGTCCATGACCAACGAACAATTCAGTTCTTCCGCTTGCAACGGCGGGCTTTCCGGATGCGGATGCATGCCAATCGGTGTGGCATTCAGAATGGCGTCGAACTTTTCCTTACGCAGCGCTGCGCGACGAACAACTCCGCCGTGCACCGCGCGCGCCAGCTGCCGCGCGGCCGCCTCCCGCCTTGCGCACACCAGCACTTCCGCACCGGCCTTCGCCACCGCAAATGCCGCTGCCCTCGCTGCACCGCCGGCGCCATAAAGCAGTACGCGGCTGCCTTTCAATTTCATCTTGCCTTCGAGCGCACCCTCAACTCCCAGGTAATCCGTATTACTCCCGGCCAGTTTTCCGGCGCGCGTGACTGTCACCGTATTGACGGCGCCAATCTTCTCCGCCAACGCATCGCATTCATCGAGGTGCCGCAAAATGGCGGTCTTGTGGGGCAGCGTGACGCAAAAACCCCTTAAGCCAAATCCGGGAATCACTTTTACAAATTCGGACAGCCGCTCCACCAGAAACGGCAGCAGCACCGCGTCCTTCTTCGCCGCCACGTAACCGGTGTTGTGCATCACCGGCGACAGCGAGTGGCCAATCGGATTTCCGATCACGCCAAACACTTGCGATTGCGCCGTCAACTCGTGCGCGCGATACAAATCACGCAATTCCTGTAGTGGCACCTGTCCAGGCGCGGTCGCCTCCGCGATCGGCGCATAGACCAGGGCGCTCCCAGCCCGCAGCGCCAGGATGCGGCCCGGCAAACCCATTTCTCCCATCGGTATCGCCACCACCTGGCGCGAGCCTCGCGCGAGTTGCAGCAGTCGCAGACTATCCGCGAGGCTCTGCGACATGGCTGCCACCTTGATCGCGCCCACTCCGCCATGCTTGGGAATCTCTGCTGCAGGCAGCACCCGCGGTGTCCGGCGAAAATCGTGAATCGACAAAAGCACCTTCGGCGGAATCGCGTAACCGGCCACGGATCTTTCCGGCAGTTCGCGGAGCGTCTCGATCTCCAGGTCGCACCACACGCATCCGGCTTCTTTCGCTTTCATCAACCAGAACAATTCTTGCAGTGCGCTGCCGACAAATTCTCCGCCGCCAATGCGGCGGCGGCACGTGGCGATAAACACAGTCTTGTGAGAGCCAGAACGTTTCAGCCAATCGAGTGCGCGGTGCCGTTCACGGTCATTGGCCAGCCAATCGAGGCGCAATTCCACGGTCCGACTCTGCCTCGACGCCTTCTGGACCAGGGCCCGGAAATCCCCCGCGCGGGCCGTAGCAACAACGGCACAAATCCGTGCTGCCCCCGCGCCGAACACACTTTCCGCCACAACCGCCTCCCAAACCCCTGAAAATAGGGCTTGTAGCACGTCTTACCTAAAGTGTAAAGCCTCAGCTCCCATTTTGTTGACGGACCCCCGGCCCCTTGTTAGTTTCAAAGGAGCAAGTCCCCGCACGGCCCTTTTTGGCGTGAGTCGAAGGAGTGTTCTAATGCGTGCTATTGCAGCAGGTATGGGTCTCGGCATGTTGCTGGCTGCCGCCAGTGCTTGGACGCAAAACAATCCTCAGGCACAAACTGCGTCGTCCGCGCAGCCTGTCAGCGTCGCGACTTCTCCCGATTACACTGCGATCTACTGCTCTGGATTCGTGACTTCCGAACCCGCAGGTGACGCTCATCTCATCTCCGGCGAAGAGTCCAACGCCAAGATCGTTTTCACCACACGTGATTATGTTTTTATCTCGAAGGGATCCAATCAGGGTGTTCGCGTCGGTGATCGCTACAGCGTAGTTCGGCCAGACAAGGATCCCGACGATGTGCAGTGGTTCAAGTGGCAACACAAGTTGCTCAAAGCCATGGGCACCTACTATATCGACACCGGCCAACTCAAAGTCATCAACGTTCAACCCAACGTTTCCACCGCTGAAGTCACCTTCAGCTGCGACTACCTTCAGCGCGGAGACGTCGTCCGTCCTTTCCAGGAACGCCCCTCGCCGCCTTTTAAGGCAGCCTCGGAGAATGATCGCTTCGCGCCCGTCAGCGGAAAGCCCGTCGGCATGCTGGTTGCCGGCAAGGATTATTCTCAGGCCTACGGGAAATTCAACACCAGTTACGTCAATCTGGGAACCAATCAGAGTGTGAAGGTCGGCGATTACATGCGTGTCTTCCGCTATCAGGGTTCTCACTCGGAAACCCCTCCCAATTTTGACGACTACCAATACAAGATGTACGGCTTCGGCAGCACTCCGCAGAAATACGAGTGGAATGATCTGCCGCGCGAAATTCTGGGTGAAGGCATCGTGCTGAATGTCGGCCCGAACTCTTCCACGATTCTGATTACATCCAGCCGCCTCGAAATGTACTCCGGCGATTACGTCGAAATCGAATAGCCGATTACCTTCTTTGCAGTTCTTCTGGCCCGCGTCGCACAGTGGCGCGGGCTTTCTATATTCTGTCGTGAAATCCGGGATCGGCGAAAATTTCGCACGTAAAGCCGTAAATCCGCGTTTCCGGAGCCTTCCATGCATCACCCGGTAATCCAGCTTTGTAACAGGTCTCTTTGAGAAAATGCTCGGCGTCCAGGTGATGCTCGACGGCCACCTGCGGCAGCAGCAATCCTCGCTGGGACCCATGTTCGATCAGTAGCCCGTGCTTTCCGATCTCAATTTCCTCTGGCCGGATCGCTTCCACGGGCGAAAGCAGCGACACTTCAATTTCCAGAGTCGCCAGATCGGCGGGCTGCATCCGGCGAAAGCGTGGATCCTGCAGCGCCGCGCTCATGGCGCAATGCGCAACGTTTTCGCCGAGCGGCTCCTTGGCCTCGATTACACCGATACAGCCGCGCAAGCGCTTATCCACGTGTAGCGTCACAAACGCCCCGCGCTTCGTCGCGAATATTCCGTTGATGGGGATTTGTCCGAGGCACCGATTGCGGCATACAGCTTCCACCACCGCCTGGCGCGCCAACTCCAGGATTGCTTTCTGGTCGGCTTCAAAGAGGGACGGCATCCTGCGGCTTCTTTTGCGTCTCCAACATGCTCAGCTTGCGCCGTTGCTTGATCCGATCATCCAGTTGATTCCAGAACCGGTAGAAATATTGCGCTGCCGATACCAGCGCGCTGATCACCACGAGCCACAAGAGCGCCAGGCCGAGGTCCGACAGCCGCGGGTGGCGGGCGCCGGCAATCAATACCGCCGCCGCGCAAACCTGCAGAACCATTTTTGTTTTGCCCAGTGTCGACGCCGCAATGGTGAAGCCCTCGGCCGAGGCGATATTTCGTAACCCCAAAATCGTGAACTCCCGCCCGATGATGATCACCACCATCCACGCTTTGGCCAGGTGCATGTCTACCAGTGCTATGAATGCCGCGCAGATCAGCAGTTTGTCTGCGATGGGGTCGAGCAGAATTCCTAGCGTCGTAACCTGCGAGTTCCGCCTCGCAAAATACCCGTCCGCCCAATCCGTGGCCGCCGCGACCAAAAGAATCAGCACGCCCCAAACCTCAAAATGGACGGGTAGACCCCACATCACCACGTTCGGGCTGCGCGTCAGCAGAACCACGATCAGCAGCGGCACGATGAATATCCGCAGCAGCGTTAGTGCGTTTGGAAGATTCATAGGGACGTAGCCAGCGCCGCCATTTCTCCCCTACGCTGGCCTCAGGGTCACTATAGACTCCACGTCTCGGGGCGTCAACGTTGCCTCCTCGTTGTGTTACGCTTGGCCCACACCACGGGAAACTAGGGTACTGTTTCGTAACACTGTTGCTGCAAATCTGTGCAAAATCCAGAGTCCACGCAATCCCGCACCGTTGTGGAAAACTGATGCAATACAACATTCATACGTTTTTAAAGATTGTAGTTTCTGTTAGTTAGAGACCGCTCTCCCACTGACCGCGGACACTTGCCTTGCCACCGTGCTCGCACCCACTGCTCTCAGGCTTTCACTTTCCACAGCGTTTTCCACAATTTTACAACTCGCCCGCTGGCCGGGAACCGCCCTATTTTCATGACATTTTGTTCATCTTCAGCACGACAGATTACTGCAAAGTCATCATTCCTGTGATTTCTTTTTTTTGATGGCCTAAACGGCATGTGGTCCACGCAACACTCGCGCGGGCAGGAACAGGATCGCCCGCACCAATTCAAGGACCCCATTCACCGCGATGCCCAAAATCCGGAACGGAAGCAACAAAAGCCAAATGAACGGGTAGAGTACCAACGCTAGCAATGCCAACGGCCAGCAAATCACAAACAGAATGCACCACAACAGGAAACCCGCCATTGTCTTGTCCCCCTGCTTAACGATACGAATCCGACGAACGCAATGTTTCCTTCACCAGAAAGTCTTTCAACTTCAGGCGCTTTGCCACCGCCTCAGGAACCTCCGCCTCCATCTCCATGTGCGAGTCCTCCACGCGCGAATGCACCACGCGCCCTAACGCATGGATCAACGCGAGTGAACGGCCTTCGCTAAGTGGCATGCGAAGCGAGAGCTTTACGATGGGATCCGTTGGTAGAGCCAGATCAATTCTCCGCAGCAACTCGTCCAATCCTTCCCCGGTCAAAGCCGACACGAACACCGGAGGCTCTTCGGAACTGGAAGAACGCCGCCAGGATTCAGAAAATTCGCGTCTCTGATCCGGAGTGAGGCGATCCACTTTGTTGAACACCCGCAACCGCGGACGCTCTGTCACCCCCAACTGCTCCAAGATCTTCTCGACTTCCTGTTCCAGTTCGTCGTGGTACGCATTCGAAATATCACTGACCTGCAGAATGAGCGCCGCTTCCTGTACTTCCTCAAGCGTGGCGCGAAAGGCATTCAGCAGCCCTTTGGGGAGGTCACGGATAAAACCAACCGTATCCGAGACGAGCACGCGCCGATTCGAAGGCAACCGCAGCGCGCGAATCGTGGGATCGAGCGTGGCGAACATGCGCGACGAAACCAGTACTTCCGCCCGGCTCAAGGCGTTAAACAGCGTCGATTTTCCCGCGTTCGTGTACCCCACCAACGCCACCGTGCCCAGCGGCACCGCGTTTCTCGCTTCACGGCGCAGTGCCCGCTGCTGCCGCACTTCATCGATGCTGTTCTGAATCCTTCGCACGCGGTCGCGAATCCGCCGGCGGTCCGTTTCCAGTTTCTTTTCGCCGGGTCCGCGAACGCCGATCCTTCCTGCGCCGCCTCCCGCCCCGCCTGCTACTCCGCCACCGCTCTTGCCGCCCAAGCGCGACATCTGCGCTCCGCGGCCCGTCAGCCGCGGCAGCATGTAGTTCAGTTGCGCCAGTTCCACCTGCAGTTGGCCTTCGCGGCTGCGCGCATGGCGGGCGAAAATGTCGAGGATCAGCTGTGTGCGGTCGATCACCCGCCGCTCGGTAATCTCCTCGATGTTCCGTTGCTGTACAGGCGAAAGTTCACCGTCAAAAATGATTAAAGCCGATTGCCGTGCGTTGGCTTCGCCCCGAATCTCTTCCAGTTTGCCACGGCCTACCAGCGTTGCCGGGTCTGCCGCCTCGCGCAATTGAAAATTGCTGCCGGCAACATCGGCGCCGGCGCTGCGAGCCAGTTCTTCCAGTTCCGCCAGTGATTCGCGGCCCGCTTCGCCAACAGGCATCCCGGGAAATCGCGGCGCACGCTTCCAGCCGACGCCCACGAGCAACACGCGTTCCGCTACCGAGGTGTCATGCTGGGTTTTCATGGCTACGGGAACCGATGCGGCGGCGCTCGTCACGCGCGCCATTGGGGGGAAATTGCTTCATCAAGGGCATTATACCGCCATTCGAGGCCAGCCAAATACCACCGCTCATAGCGCTGCGCGAATCTTCGCAAGAGCCTGGCGCTGAATTTCCGGGTCATCACCGAACCCTTCCAGCCACTGCACTCCCACTTCACGCCGAAACCACGTGAGTTGCCGCTTCGCATAACGCCGCGTCGCCTGCTGGATTTCGGCTCGCGCCTGCTCCGTTCCCACCTCGCCTTTCAGCACTTTTCGCAATTCCCGGTAACCAATGAAGTCGAAGGGCTTTGCCTTCTCTGCTACCCCGCTCTCCACCAGCCCGCGCACTTCTTCCAGCCATCCTCGTTGCAGCATCGCATCCGTGCGGTTGTGAATGCGCTGATACAAATCGTCGCGGCGTGGATTCAGCCCAATTTTGATCGCGCGCCATCCCACAAGCGGTGTGCGCCCCATCTCGTGCACGCGGGAAAGAGGCTGCTTGGCCAGCAGGCACACCTCAATCGCTCGAATCAATTTTTGTTCGTCAGTCGCCGCGATTATGCATGCCGACACCGCGTCCAGCTTCCTCAGAATCCGGTGCAGATGCCCACGCCCGTACTCGGCCGCCCTTGCCCGCAATCGCTCCCGCAACTCCTCGGAACGCCGTGGCACTTCGGCGAACCCTTCCAGTAGCGCCCTCAGGTACAATCCGGTCCCGGCAGTCAGGATGGGTAACTTCTTCCGCGCCCGCAAATCCGCCAGAGCGGCGATCGCCCGTTCGCGATACGCGCCGGCCGTGGTTTCTTCCGAACTGTCCAGCTCGTCCAGCAAATGGTGCGGCACGCCGGATTTTTCCTGATCGGTTGGCTTCGTCGTTCCGATATCGAAGCCGCGATACAACTGCGTGGAATCGCACGCGATCACCTCCCCGTCGAGCTGTTGCGCTAGCCAGACGCCAAGCGTCGATTTTCCGGATGCCGTCGGTCCGACAATGACAAGCAGGGGGAATTCCGGATGCGGAGTCATTTGTGGAACAAATGCGGCCACGCGCGGATGAGCAACACGATCAAGACGATCAGCGCCAGCACCAGACTGCCCAACACCTGTTGGCGAACAATCTTCATGTCTTGATTCTACTGCTGCGGAATTGGCAGGTTGTAGTAGTACGTAAAGCGCAGTTCGATGTACGGCCCTTTGAACTGCGGCGGAAGTTGCGGGAACGGATTCGACGCGCGAATCGACGACACCGCCGCGCGATCCAGCGGTTCCTTGCCAGACCCAAACACTCGCTGCGGGTCGCCGTCCGGCACACTGCCGTCGCGCATGATCTTGAATTGCAGCGAGACCACCCCCTGGTCCCCCAACTGCACCGACGGCGGCATCACCGCAAACCAGTTTTGTTTGACTGTGATGTACACGCGCCGGAGGTAATCGTTGAAATCGACGCCCTGTGTGTCCGTCAGCAACGTGATTCCGGCCCCGGCGGTTGCTTTCCCGCCGCCTCCCCCTCCGCCACCGCCGCCGGGGAGTTGCTGTCCTCCGCCGATCGGTAGCGGCGTACTGGGCCGGCCTGCGGCGCGCGCCGCATCGCGAATCGCACCGCCGACCGATTCGGACTGCTTCGGCAAAATCAGCCCACTCTGCGGCACAGGCATATTGGGAGACTCGAGCTTCAGCGGCGTCTTGGGAAGATCGCCTCTCGCCCCTTGCACTGGTGGCTGTGGCGTCGGTGCCACTGCATTGGGCTGCGGCGCTGGCGCGCTCGGCAGATCTTTCTTCGGGGGCTCAGGTTGCGCCGTCGGCGGAGGCTCGATCTTTGGCGGTTCCACGGGGGGCGCCACTTTGCGAATCTCTCTCGGATCGACTTTCACCGTAGGATGCGGCGCCGGCGGCGCCGATGGCTCTAAAGCCTTCAAGGCGCCGGGAGGCAACAGAACCGCGATTTGCCTGCGCCCAATCTCTTCTTCTTCGCGCGTCCGCTGATGCCTTCCCAGAATCTGCGGCTCAAAAATCAGGAATAGCACCAGCAAAATGTGCGCCGCGATCGAGCCGACCAGCCTGGCTATTTCTTCCGGAGTTCGTTTACCCAGCCGTTCCGGCGGCAGAAAACTGACCTCACCGGTTTTCATGACATCCGGTTCAACCAGGTCTTCCGAAACCGGCAGGAGCGCCGGCAATTCTTCCGGTGGCGCGACTCCCTGTGGAATCGTGATCCGCTCATCCATTTCCGTCGGCTGAGCCGGAAGAGTGGATACTTCTTCGCGCTGCACTGTGTCGTAGTTCACATCCCGCGGCACCACCATGCGCGACGCAATGGCCTCAAGCGGCAGATTCGTCGGGATGGTAGTCCGCCCGTCGAGCGGCACCAGTGGCAGGGTCGACGGCACCAGCGTGCGTTCGTCCAGTGTGGACGGACGCCGCCTCTGGCTCGGCGCATCAATCGCCGGTCCGCGTGCGTCGATCGGAACTAGAATCCTGCGAATCACTGTGCTGTTCTCAAATGGCCGGGTGACACTGGTTGGACGCGCGCTTCGTGTTCCCGGATGCTTTCCATCACGCGATCCGCCAGTTGCAACGCTGCCCTGCCCGCCGCACCATCGGTCTTCGGCGCAACGCGGCTCTTCACCGCCGCGATAAAAGCCTCCAATTCGCCGCGCAGCGGCTCCACGTCGGGTGCGGGCAATTTCTCAAAACCGAATTCTGGCTGCGGGCCCCCGCGCTTCACTCCCACACGCAGAGCGTCCCGCCGCGCATAGTCCAGCGAGATGTATTCGCGCTGCTGGAAGAAGCGCATCTTCCGCACACGTTCCGTCGATACGCGGCTCGACGTTACATTGGCCACTGCGCCGCTCTCAAATTCCAGCCGTGCGTGCGCAATATCCACCTTGTCTGTGAGGACGGGGATTCCAACCGCTTTCACTTCCTGCACCGGCTCCTTCACCAGCGCCAGCAAAATGTCCAGGTCGTGAATCATCAAATCGTATATCACGTCTACATCCAGGCTGCGCGGGGTGAACACTCCCAACCGGTGCACTTCGAAAAACAACGGCCGGTTCACAATGGATTCGACTGCCAGCACGGCGGGATTGAATCGCTCGACGTGCCCCACCTGCAGGATCCTGGAGTTTTTCTTCGCCGATGCAATCAGTTCATCGGCTTCCTCCAATGTCTTCGCCATGGGCTTCTCGACCAATGTGTCGATGCCCATTTCCAGCAAGCGGCAGCCGATCTCCCGATGAGCCACGGTCGGAACCGCCACGCTTGCCGCGTCCACGGCGCCGCGCAATTCCTCCAGGGCTTGGAACGCGCGAATCTGGAATTCTTGCGCGAACTGGGCGGTTCGTTCGCGGTTCTCATCCAGAACGCCCGCGATCTCGACACTTGGCATGTCGCGGTACACACGCGCGTGATTACGGCCAAATTCGCCGCAACCTACCACGGCCACGCGCACCTTGGCGCCTGAACCCACACCCCGACCCGCGCTCATTCCTTACTCATTTCCGGGAATTCTGCTTTGGGTTCCTCATTCGACGGAACAGCTACAGCCTGAATCGCGATTCCCGACGCATCCGCAAGCTCCAGCAGCTTAGCGCGATCGAACAGCAGCGTCCGCTCTGCATCGATGCTCAGCGCCGTCGCCCCCGCCTTCTTCATTCCTTCGACGGTCGGGATGCCGACGACAGGTACGTCGAAGCGCATGTCCTGTTGCGGCTTGCTCACCTTGACCACCACCAGCGGTTTCCCTTCCGCATAACGCGCAGCCCGTTCAATGGTTTCGTCCGTGCCTTCCATCGCCTCCACGGCCACGCAGGCGCGGTCGGAGACGACTACGGTTTGGCCGATGTCCATCGCCGCGAGATGCCGCGCCACTTTTATCCCGTACTCGATATCAACGGATTCCCGCGCATCCGGTGCGCGCCGTGTCAACAAGCCGGCCTGCGGCAACAGTGGTTTCAGAAATATCGTCGAATCAACCAGCTGAATTCCTTCTTCTTCGAACACCCTGGTGACCGCTCCGATCAACGAATCTGTATTCTTTCGCGGCAAGGAAAACAGCAGCTTCGCCAGTTTCCAATCCGGACGAATCGCGCTAAAAATCTTGTTGTGCTTTACCTGGCCGGCCATCACCGCGCGGTTCACGCCTTCCTGCTGCATCAGTGCAATCGCCTTGCTCAACTCACCCAGGCTAACCCAATGCAACCGCTTGGCCGCCTTCTCCAGGTCCGGTGAAGCCTCTTCCTTCAGCGCAATCACCGCCATCTCGATGCCCTGGCTGCGCGCACCTTCCAGAACGAGAAACGGAAATCTGCCGTTTCCCGCAATTAAGCCCCAGCCCGTTGTGCTCTGCGTTTCCGGCATGGCTCTGCGACTCGCTTTACTTCACGATTCCGCGTTCCGCGTGCTCCGTGAACTCGATCATCTCCGCCACATCGGCGGAATCCGCCAGCGTCTTGCGCATCTCTTCCAGGGCCTGCGTGGTATTTTTCTTCGAACGCGTCAACAGGCGGAACGCGCGCTGCAGCGCTTGAATCCGTTCCGGCGTAAAACCCTTGCGTTCCAGTCCAATGACGTTCGCCCCAAAACACCGCGTTTCGCGCTCCGTCACGATCAGCGAAAACGGCAAGACATCCTGCGTGATCACCGTGCATGCCCCGATATACGCGTACCGCCCCAAGCGGCAGAACTGGTGCACTGGGGAAAACGCCCCGAGAGTAACGAAGTCCTGCACCGCAACGTGTCCCGCCAGCGTCGCCCCATTCACAAACAGTGTATTGTTGCCGATCTGGCAATCGTGCCCGACGTGCGAATACGACAAAAAGAAGTTATTGTTTCCGAGCTGCGTTACCCCGCCGCCCTTGGTTGTCCCTTTGCTGATGGTCACGTGCTCGCGAAAGATATTGCCGTCACCCGCCTGTAGTTCCACGTGCTCGCCGCTAAAAGTGTAATCCTGTGGATCGCCGCCAATGACGCAGAATGGATGGAACACGTTCTTCGCGCCGAACTTCGACGGGCCATACACGACGGCATGCGGGTGCAGCACGCAGCCTTCGCCCAGTTCCACATTCGCGCCGACCACGGCGAAGGCGCCGACTTCCACGTCTTTCCCGATCTTGGCTTCCGGTGAGACGACCGCCTGCGGGTGTATTTTCCCCGTGCTCATTTCGCTGCGTTATTGTTTGCGCGGTCGCGATCCACCATCACGCACATCAGCGTCGCTTCTGTCGCCAGATTCTCGCCCACAAACGCCTTGGCCTGGATTTTGCACAGGTCGCCCCTCCACGACAAAATGTTCACCTCGACGCGCAGCTGGTCTCCTGGCACTACTGGACGGCGGAACTTCACATCGTTCATCGACGCCAGATACAGCAGTTTCTGATCGCGGTCCGGAATCTCCTGTAATAGCAGCAGCCCGCCCGCCTGCGCCATCGATTCCAGGATCAGCACTCCCGGCATCACCGGCTTGCCGGGGAAGTGACCTTCGAAGAATCCTTCGTTGATCGTCACGTTCTTGATCGCGACGATGCGCTTGAACCGCTCCATTTCGATGACTCGATCGATCAACAGAAACGGGTATCGGTGCGGCAGGAATTTTTGTATCTCGTTGACGTCCAATTGCATCCCGCTCCTCTTCTTGTGTTCACACCGCGGTCGGCGGCGCCCCTTCCATCTATCGCAAACTTGCTATTATAAGCAATTTCGGCCTTCTCTGCTGCTGAATCTCGTGCGCCCTTGCCCGGCCGAGTGTGACCGATGCCATTGCCCACCCTACCCGCGGTTGCTAACATCGGCTGCTTATGAGCCCGACCCCACTACCCAAAGCGTTCCTTTCTTTCCTGAAACCGCGCCTGCCGCAAATGCTGGATCTGCTCCGCGAAATCGTCCTCCTGGAGTCCCCCAGCCTCGAGAAGGCCCCGGCAGACCACTGTTGCGGCTACCTGGCCGATCAGTGGCTCCTCCGCGGCACCCTGGTGCACATTCTCAAGCAGCAAACCCGCGGCAATCACTTGCGCGTCGTGTGGCCGCCACCGGGCGTACACGCCAAAGAGCAGGTGTTGATCCTGGGCCACTACGACACGGTCTATCCCACAGGCACGCTCCCCAAAATGCCGTTTCGCATTTCCGCGGGAAAAGCCTATGGCCCCGGCACCTTTGACATGAAAGCCGGCATCGTCCAGGCCCTCTTTGCCCTCGAAGCTCTAAAGGAATTGAAGATCCCCGTACAGAAGAACCTCGTTTTCCTGTGGACCTCCGACGAAGAAATCGGCAGCGGCTCCTCCCGCGAGGTGATTGAAGCGGAAGCCCTGCGCAGCGAGGCCGTGTTTGTCCTGGAGCCTTCGCTTGGCCCCCGCGGCCTACTGAAGACCTCGCGCAAGGGCGTGGGTGAAGCCGAACTCATCGTTCACGGCCGCGCTTCACACGCGGGCCTTGCTCCGGAACAAGGCATTAACGCCATCCATGAGCTTGCCGCGCAAATTGCGCGCATGGAGAAGTGGAACCATGTGCGCCGCGGCGTCACCATCAACGCGGACATCGTCGAAGGCGGCTCCCGCACCAACGTCATCGCCGATCGCGCCAAGGCCACTCTGGACCTGCGTGCCTGGCGCGCCTCGGACATGCAACAACTCGAAAAGCGCATTCACTCCCTCAAGCCCATCCACAAGGGCGCCAAACTCGAAATTCTCGGTGGCTTTGATCGTCCGCCGCTCGAACGCAAACACAGTGCCGCCCTTTTTGATCGCGCGCGTTCTCTGGCTCGCAAAATGGGGCTCTCTCTCGGAGAAGCAGCCGCGGGTGGCGGCTCCGATGGAAATCTCACCGGAGCTTTGGGCGTTCCCACGCTCGACGGCATGGGTGCTGTGGGCGATGGCGCACACTCTGATCACGAGCACGTTATCGTCAAGACCATGCCGCAGCGCGCCGCGCTTCTGGCCGCCCTGCTTGCCACTTACTGATGTTATTTGCCGTAGGTTCGCTTCAGGTAATCGGCGCTTGAAGTCATCAAATCGCTGTAATTGTCATGCAGCACTTCCTTGATCGCTTCCTCAGTCGAGGACCCCGACGCCAGCCGGTCAAGGATCCGTTCGATGTCTCCCATACCGTCGGTTTCCACAATGTACTCGGTATTCGCCAGGGCCCACGCGTACGCATACCGCGCCGTCTCGCCCGAAAGTCCCAGCCACGAACCCTCAAGGCTTCCGAGCGGCGCCGCCTGGCCCTGCTCGTAGATTTGCACCAGCACAGCCGCGTTTTCGTCGCTGCGTTTCCCTTCCATCCACTGCGCCACGCCCTCTTGAATCCACGTGGGTGCCCGTCCGTGGGTCTTCTGCTGAATGAAGCTGTGCGTCAGTTCGTGCTTCAACACGCGCGATAGCTCGGAATCCACGCTCGTCAGCCCCTGTACCGGTACGCGAATCCGCCCGTCATTCAGCGCGCCGACCCATGCCGGTGCCCGCGTAATATCCGCGAAGCTCTGCTGGGTATAAAGAATGACGCCGATTGGCTCGGGAGGAGAGTAGTTCAACTCCGACGAGATGCTCTCGTAGTGCCTTTCCAGCGCGTGCAGAACTTCACGTGCCAGGGTGGGCTCGGCGGCACCGTTGTATTTCAGCTGAAAATGCGCGCTTTCGTTTTCTTTGTAGCTTTCTTCTTCGGCCTTGTCGCGCTGCGCTTTTTCCAGCGCCGCCTGTGTATCCGCGTCCGGCCGAAGTGCCAGCGCTTTCTTCCACTGGGTCACGGCTTGATCCGGGCGGTTCAGCCCGTAATAGGCCCAGCCTTCCAGCTTATAAATGTCGGGATTATCCGCCGAGAGGCGCTTGGCGCGGTCCAGGTACTCGATCGCCTGCTTGAACTCGCTCCTCCTGATATACAGGTAGCCGAGATTGATGAGCAGCGCTGGCTGCTCCGGTGCGAACTCTGTCGCCGTGCGTTCATCGGCCAGGGCGTGTTCCATGTCGCCATGTGCCAGTTCGAATTGCGATGCCGCGTGGTACGCCACCGCGGCCTTGGCGTTCGCGTTTGCGTTGCCACCGTGCGCTTGATTCTCCACTCGCGCGATGTATTCTCGATCGATGGCGCCATCGTGCACGGCGGCGCTGTCGATTTCCGCTGCATCCGCCACCGCCGGCTCCGAGGGCGGCGGCGCGATTGGCAGGTTTGCGGCTTCGGCTGCCGGCGAATTCATCAACGGCGTGAGGCCTTTTTCGATGTGGTCGACGATGCTCTTGGGAATGGACAGCTGGCCCGCGGAAGTCTCGTAGTAGACCCTGCTGCCATCTTCGGTTACGTTGGCGGCAATGATCTTCCGCCCGTTCTTTAAGACGATCTTGTCGGCCAACGCCGGAGTGACGCACACCAGTAGCCCGGCCAGCAGCGCCACACTCGTGATCGGTTTGCTCCTCAACCGCATCTTTTTATTTTAAAGCGCCTCAAGCCCGCCAGTGCAGTCGCCTTGTCCTGTCATGCCGAATATGTCTACACTCGAATCATGCGCGTCCGTCTCGCCCTGCTGGTCGTGTTGCTGTTCGTCGGTCCCACCGTAAGAGCCGCCGAGTCCAGCCCTCGCGACGCCCTGGCCGCTCTTAACGCCCTACGCCTGGATTCGGACCACGTCTACACCATTGCTCCTTCCGATCGCATCGAACTCCGCCTCGGCGACATCGTTCTCACGTTCGAAGAAGGCAAGATCGCGTTCTATCAACCATTCGATGGCAAGATTACTGGATTCGTATTCTCCGGTCTTGGGCATACCCTCGCCCTGCCTCGCGATCCAGTGGAAAAGCAGCAAATGGCCCGCTTCCTTGGCGCCCCCGTTCTCGACCAGCGCTTTGTGTCCATGTACGCCCGCTTCACCGACGACACCGCGAAGGATTTATCCGGCCAACTGACCAGCGCAGCGGTCAAAAGCGAATCGGATTCCGCCTTTGCCGCCCTCTGGCTTTCTCAGATCGAACGGCTCAATCCCACCCACTCGTTTCGCATCCTGACCGAACGATACTCGGCGCCGCCTCGCCACTTCTTTCACGCTGGCGTCGACGGCATTCTCACCGGCCCGTTCGACGTTCTCCTCGACGACATGCGGCAGGAAAATTTCACTCTCGGCCAACCTCGCGCGGTCGATAAACTTCACTACTACGATGTGTGGACGTCGTACGCCCTGTCCGCCTTCGTTCCTCCGGTGGCGCATTTCGACGCACCTCACTATCAGGTCAACACCACCATCCGGCCCGATAACTCGCTGGAGGGCGACACATCCGTGGACTTCCGCGCCCTCGCCGGCAGCGAGCGCATTCTTTTTGTCCAACTGGCTCGCACCCTCAAAGTCGAATCGATCACCTTCGGCTCGGGAGAAACTCTTTCCTTTTTCCAGAATGAAGGATTGACAGAACAGCAATTGCGCACCCGCGGCGACGATACGCTCTGCATTTTCCTGCCGCGCGCACCGCAAATCGGAGAGACGTTTTCGCTGCGTTTTCGCTATCGCGGCAATGTCATCGAAAACTACGGCAATTCCGTGCTGTTCGTCGGCAATCGTGAAAGTTGGTATCCCCACTTCGGCGACACTTCCGCCTTTGCCCGCTACGATCTGACATTTCGCTGGCCAAAACAACTTCGCTTGGTCGCCACCGGTGACAAAAGTGACGAGACCGAAGACGGCGACTTTCGCGCGGCGCACTGGAAATCCGGCTTGCCGGTTCCCGAAGCGGGCTTCAACCTGGGTGAGTACGCGGTTGCGTCGATCACTTCCGGCAATCACACGGTCGAGGTCTATGCGAACAAACAGCTCGAACGGGCCATCGTCGCCCGCCTGACTCCCGCCATTCCAGAGACCGCTGCACGTCAACTTGGCCCAACGTCAGAACGCCCCGCCTTACCTTTTGGCGGTTTTCCTCCCCCTGCTATTGCTCCGAGCCCCTCCGACGCGCTGAAATCACTGGCTCGCGAAGTAGATTCCTCCATCACCTTTTATGAAAAATACAACAGCCCGTTTCCCTTCCAGCGCTTGGCCGTTTCGCAGATTCCGGGCGGCTTTGGCCAGGGCTGGCCTGGCCTGCTCTATCTCTCCACCTATTCTTATCTGCCGCCAGAAACACAAGAGCGCGTCGGACTGAACGCCACCGTCCAGGAAGCTTTCACCGACATCATTCCCGCTCATGAAGTGGCTCATCAATGGTGGGGAAACGTGGTGGGCTGGTCCAGTTATCGCGATCAATGGATTGATGAAGGACTGTCCGTTTATCTCGCGCTTCTCTTCACCGATTCGCAGAAGAACTCCAATCACGCGCTCGCAACATGGCTAAACCGCTACCGCAAGCGCCTCACCACCAAGGCCCCGGATTCGGACATGGTTCCAGCTGACCAGGGCCCCGTCGTCATGGGTACACGCCTGATCTCTTCCAAATCACCCGACGCTTACGACGTCGTTGCCTATTCCAAGGGAGCTTGGATTTTTCATATGCTCCGCGAAATGTTGAAAGAGCCGAATTCCAAGGACCCCGACGCACGCTTCGTCAAGCTGCTCCGCACACTGCTTACAAAATATGCGCAAAAGCCGCTTTCCACCGAGCAGCTCCAGAAAGAAGTCGAAACCGTCATGACTCCGCGCATGGCCCTGGAAGGCGGCCATTCTATGGAATGGTTCTTTCAACAGTATGTGAAGGGCACTGCGATTCCGCGTTATAAGGTGGAATTTACGTCACGCCACACGGAAAAGGGCTACCAAGTTCGCGGCAAGCTCTTTCAATACAATGTGCCGCCTTCCTTCATTTCGCCGGTTCCCATCTATCTGGCTGCTCCCGCGAATCGCAATATCTTCCTGGGTACGGTCATGGCGGCGGGCGAAGAAACTTCGTTCACCTTCACCACGCAGACCGAACCTCACAAGTTGCTGGTCGATCCCAAGATGACTCTTCTTTGCACCACCGACTGAGATCCGCCATCACCGCTTCTCAAGCAGGCTCTTCTCCAGTAGCGGACTGTTCAGGTTTAACTCGGCTTTGCCGCCTTCCCCTAAAACATACGGATAGCCCTCGGGATCTCTCGGAACGCCCTTCAGCAGACCTGCTTCCACAAGTTCGTTCATCCGCGTGGCCCGGTGACCGGTCTGCTTTTCGAATTGCTCCGCAATCTGATTGATGGCCTTCATTTCGAGTTCCGTTCGCATCAAGATCAAATGCTCTTCTGCATTTTTCTTGATGTCCGGATCTTTCGTCGTTTCATAAACTTGCTGCCATAGGAAGTAGGAGGTCTCCGGCGATTCGCCTTCCGCCGCGATCTTGGCGGCCATCACTTTCATCCAGATGAGGGCGCTTGGATTTTTGCTTCCTTCCTCGAAGGCCGCCGAGGCTTTGGGATAATCCTTAAGATCGAAGTAATACAAGTTGCCCAAGTCCTGATACAGGCGCCACTCGTCCGGATTCGCCTGGATGCCTCGATTCAGCAATTCGATTGCAAGATCGGGTCTTCCCGCACCGCCCGGTGGCTTCTCTGCGACAAAAATGGAACCGAATCGGTAAGCGGGCAGGATTTGGGGATCCAGTGTCGTCGCAATATTCAACAGCGGCCAAAGCAATTCCAGATTGGCTTGGTGTAGGCGGTGTTTCTCGCCGTAGTACTGCACAGTCCGCGTCCAATAAATTGCCGCCACCAGCGGTGCATACTCCAGGCTCATCTTTCTCAACATACTGGGAGAACGTAGCGTCAGGTTGTCCGCCTCCACCATCGCTGCGCCTTGTACTTGATCAATCGATTTTTGCAGTCGCCAAATTCCGGCAAACCCGGCGATCAGCACCAGAGCAAACACCGCCACAGCTTTGCCATCGGTTCTCACTTCAAGTTCCGCCGTGAGAAGATCAGGGCCGCTCCCGCCAAAACGATCGCACCGTAAAGAGCCGCGTAGACGGTGCCCTGCCAGACCAGCCCCACAGGGACGGGCCGGCCGTGAGCGACCACTCCCATCACGTTGAAATTCTCAAAATTCGGCAACACGTAGGAAACCGCTCGAAACATGCCCATCGCCGCCGGGCTCAGATCCACCGCCTGCATGGTTCGCAGCTCACCCGCAAACAACCCGGCAATATAAATTCCCACCGTAAATAGAATCGCCAGGAACGGCGACGTGAAACACGAAAACAGCATCGCCAGCGCCACGATCAACACGAGCTTCAACAGGATCAGGTACACCGCCAACAGCAAATTCCAGTCGCTGCTCGCCAGCGGATGCTTCACCGTCCACAACGCCAGATACAGGCCCACGGTCATCGCCGCCGTGTTCACGGTGAGCGTCATTGCCAGCCCGGCAAATTTTCCGGTCAGGAATTGCCAGCGCTCCACCGGCTTGGCCAGCAGCGCATACAGCGTTCGCTTGTCCATCTCCTTCGAAACCAGGCCCACGCCGATAAACACCGCGATGAAAATCCCGATGATCGATATCGCCGACAGCCCCAGGCTGATGATCACGCTCTGCTCGATCCCGATGGAAATCTGCCCAACCAGAATCGCCGCGCCAATCATCAATAGTGCAAAGAACACCAGGTTATACAATACCCGGTCGCGCACTGCCTCACGAAACGTGTTCGAAGCCACCACCCAAACGTTCCTCATTTCCCGCTCACCTCGACCGCGCTCGCCTGCGCCCGGTCGGCGTCTACCAGATTCATGAAGAACTCTTCCAGCGTTGGTTTGATCTGCACGACGGATAGGATTCGCGCGCCGGCGGCTCTCAGCTCATCCACATGCGCGTACAGCTCCGACTCCGGCAGCTGCACCCTGTATCGTTCCCCGGTCTTCGTGGCTTTCTGCAGCAGCCGGAATTTCTGCCCCGGCGTATCCACTTCGAACAGGATTTCCATGCCTTGCGACTGGATGCCCACCATCTCCCCAGGCGTTCCCACGCCGCGGAGTTTCCCGCCCACAATCACGCCAACGCGGTCGCACAGCATCTCCGCATCGGACAGAATATGTGTGGAAAACAGCACCGTCCGCCCTTGTTTCTTCAACTCCAGGATAATGTCGCGTACTTCCCGTCGTCCCAGCGGATCCAGACCCGACATCGGCTCATCGAGGACCACAACCTGCGGATCATGCAGAATCGCCTGCGCCAGACCCACTCGCTGCAGCATCCCCTTGGAATACTTGCGCAACTGGATTTTCTTTGCCGTGTCCAGGCCGACTTTTTTCAGCAGTCGCTCGACCCGCTCATGCCGGTCCGCGTCTGTCGATTTGTGAAACCGGGCGAAGTACTCGAGCACCTCGGTCGCTGTCAGATAATCGTAGAAATACGGTTGTTCCGGCAGGTATCCAATATCCTGGTGCATCGAAATGTCATTGATGGATTCCCCCAGGATACGCGCTGTCCCTGACGTCGGAAAGATCAGGCGCATCAGCAGCTTGATGGTGGTGGATTTTCCCGCCCCATTGGGGCCCAAAAAGCCGAAGACCTCGCCGCTTTCCACCTGCATGGTCAAATTTTCCAGCGACTTGCGCTTCTTCAGGTTCAGGAAGCCGTAAGGATATTCTTTCGAGAGATTCTCGATTTCGATCGCAGGCGAGGGCATATCTCATTGTTCGCAATGCCATGCGAAGCGTCAATATTCCAGGTTTTCTGCTGTTCGTCAGGCGCAACTCGGTGTAAGCCGCGCAAACCGGCATTCGCGCCCGTCTTCTCGGCGACTTCTTAGCCTTGTTTGGCGATCTGCACGAGTTCGTTCTTCTGAACATCCACGGGTTGCAGTGTCTGCGGCACGCGCCAATTGTCCAGAATCCCAACCTGCTGCACACAACTCACCGTGCAGCGTGGCGCGCATCCCTTATGTGTCAGGTATTCCCGGTGACGCATCTCCGCGGTGTAGCTCGCCAGCGGAATCCCCGGGTAGCCCCGCTGCTGCGAGCACCAGTGCACCAGCCCGTCCTCGCAGATATACAGGTAACGCGAACCTGCGCGGCATTTCCAGTCGTGCTCGCGGCCCTTCGCCACGTTATGCTGAAACTCATTGAAGCGCGAGAACGACCGCTTCCCCAGCGTCATAATCTCTTCGAAAATTTCCTGATCCCGCTGCACCAGCGGTTTTAATTGTCCGTCGTGGTCATGGATGATGCCGACCGTGCTCGTGAATCCCAGTTCCAATGCGCGGTGCGCAATCGTCAGCGCGTCTTCGGAATTCTTTACTCCGCTGCCCAGAACCGAATTAATGTTCACCTGGAACGTCGCCCATTCGGACAGCATCTCCAGCCGGCCGTCCAGCGATTTCAAGCTTTTCTTCGACACTTCGTCAGGCGTTACATTGTCGATGCTGATCTGCAGGTGTTCCAGCCCCGCATCGTTCAGGCGCTCGATCCGCTCTTTGTTCAGGAAGAATCCGTTGGTGATCAGCCCCGCGATCATTCCGCGCCTGCGGATATGTCGGATGATTTCGTCCAGGTCTGGATGCATCAAGGGTTCGCCGCCGCTGATCGTAATGATCGACGTGCCCATGTCCGCCAGCAGGTCCAGCCGATTCTTTATCTCCTCGACCGCTACCGGTTTCGAATTGTCATCGAACTCGTTGCAATAGGTGCACGCCAGGTTGCAGCGCCGCATCGGAATGATGTGGACGAGGAAGGGGTGCTTTGTCGACACCAGTGCCTTGGCGATTCTCCACAGCTCGCGCCCACGGGTGCGGTAAAAGCGCAGCCGTCTCCTGCGCGCCGTCTCTTTCGACGCCTTTCCCTTCCCTTTAGCGGCCATCCTGAGCCTGATTTCCCCCAGCCCTTGATTATACCGTATGCCGGCGGAACGCATCTCCGCCGCACCTGGACGCATCGGAAACGGCAACTCGCACGAATCGGCCCGGAACCGCACGGGGCAGCTCCGGGCCATCTCTACCTCCTTTGTTCTCTTTTCCTTTAGCGGCCTGAAAAGCTTCGGTCGGCGAGCAGCTCATGCGCCGCTTCGGCGGTGCCAGTCCGGGTCTCTCCTGCCCTAGCAGAGGGCTCCAGCCGCCTTCCTCGAGCGCGAATCTCCGTCAGAAACTCCTGCCCCTGCGCTCGCTGAAACGTCAGTCCGGACGTCGGGGCAGGATCATCCAACACCCGGCTCACGAACGAGGCATACGCGTGCGGATCTTGTCCGTGGAATACCACGACTTCGATCGGGTCTTTGCCTACCTCTGCTTGTGTCGTCAGTTCAATCTTGTACGTTCCCGCCGGCAGCATCTGCGTACCCACCGAGAATTCAAACGGTACCTCAACCGTCGTGCTCTCTTGTGTCCTTGCGCTCATTCCGCACGCGATCAGCAATCCCCCCACCGTCATCAGCGCCATCGTCACCAGTCTCTTCATCGCTACACCCAGCCTTTTTTGAAATAGGGCCCCCACCTGGACGGGGGCCCTTGTTGCGCTCGCGGTACCCCCCTTTGAGCCAACGCGCTCGCAGCAACACGGTTAGGTTAGGAAATGCGGGCTGATCCTGCGGTCAAGTTCCGTGAAGTCCCAGTCAAGTCTTGTAAGCCAAAAACTATCTGGATTTACAATTATTTACGTAAAGTCGGGCAACTTTTTCTAAAATGAATGAGCTGGAAATCGAGCGCGAATCGCTTTGCCGGAACTCTTCATGTCAGCACTGAAAAAATCAGCACCAGGGGAAAATCCCGCGGGTCGGCGCCTGCTCGTCATTGATGACGACGCCGAACTCTGCGAACTCCTCGCCGAGTATCTCCAACCCGAAGGATTCCGAGTCGACGCCCTGCACAGCGGCACCCACGCCGTCGAGAAAGCTCTCAGCGAAGCCTACTCCCTGATTGTGCTCGACGTCATGCTTCCCGGTTTGCGCGGTTTCGAAGTCCTGCAACGCATCCGCGCCACTTCGCGTGTTCCCGTGATCATGCTGACGGCCCGCGGCGAAGACGTTGACCGCATTCTGGGTCTCGAAATTGGCGCTGACGACTACCTGCCCAAACCGTTCAACCCGCGCGAACTTGCCGCACGCATCCATGCGGTTCTCCGGCGCACCTCCGCTCCGAATCCCTCGGACTCCAGGCTCGATCTGGGAGAACAGCCCATTGTCCTGGGCGACTTGGAACTGCACCCGGCCTCACGCGTCGCTCTTCTGAACGGTCACGAACTCGAACTCACCTCCGTCGAATTCGATCTCCTGCGCACCTTCCTTGCTTCGGCCGGCGTGGGCATTCAGCGCGAGCAGCTGGCCCGCGAAGTTTTGGGCCGCGAACTGGCTCCCTTCGACCGCAGCATCGACGTCCATGTGAGCAATTTGCGGCGCAAGCTGGGCCCCACACCGGAAGGCTCCGAGCGCATCAAGGCCATCCGTGGCGTCGGCTACCTCTACGCCGCCCCGACGAAAAGCAAGGCCAGGTAATCGATGCGCAGCCTGTTCCTGAAGATATTTCTCTGGTTCTGGCTGGCGATGGTGCTGGTCACGTTAACCCTGCTCATTTCCTCGTTTGTCAGCGAATCGCGTTCCTCGCGCGCACGCGACGAGTTGATGGACCGCACCATGACCCCGCTTGTCGCTGATAACTTCGCCGAGGTTTTCGATCGTGACGGTGTCGCCGGTTATACCGCCCTTCTGGAACGCGGTAAGGGCGCATTTCCCTGGAATGTTTTTATCTTTGATGAACAGGGTACGGAATTGGCCGGAAAGGCCCTCCCTCCAGCTGTTCGTGAGGCCGCCGAGCGCGCGTTGGCGTCGAAGCAGACGGAGATTGTGCGTTCAGGATCATCGCGTGCTGTCGGCCAATCGGTGCGCACCAACAGCGGCAAGAGCTACGTCGTGGTTCTCAATCTCATGCTTCGTGGACCGGCCCCGTTCCTCCAGGCGCCTTCCCAAATACAGGTCCTTCGCTTCCTCATCATTCTCGTGATCATCGGAGCGATCTGCCTCTGGATCACACGCCATATCACCAAGCCCATCTTCGAGCTGCGCGAAGCGGCGAATCAGCTCGCCAGCGGCCGGCTCGACACTCGCGTTGGCTCTTCCTCCGCCCGCCGCGTCGATGAACTCGGCGACCTCAGCCGCGATTTCAACCACATGGCCGGACAGCTGGAGTCGCTCATCGCGACCCGTCAGCATTTGATTGGCGATATCTCGCACGAACTGCGTTCCCCGCTCGCCCGCCTCAGCGTCGCCCTCGGCATCGCCCAGCGCTCCGCCACTCCTGAATCGTTGCCCGCGCTCAACCGCATCGAGCGCGAAAGCCTGCGGCTGAATGATCTTATCTCGGAGATTCTGCGTCTGGCTCGCCTCGAAAGCGGCGCCGAAGGACTCAGCCAGGGTGACGTGGATCTTCGGGAACTCGTCCGTGAAATAGCGGAAGATGCCAACTTCGAGGCTGGCAGCCGCAATCGCACCGTGCGCGTGGCCGCCGCCTACCCCTGCATCGTTCGCGGCAACAGCGAGCTCCTCCGCAGCGCCATCGAAAACGTGGTGCGCAATGCCATTCACTACACGCCCGAGGGCACCGAAGTCGAAATTACTCTGTGTCCCGGCCAGCATCCCGGCGAAGCGATTCTTCGTGTCCGCGATCACGGGCCGGGCGTTCCGGCTTCAGCGCTGCGCAGCATTTTCGAACCTTTCTATCGTATCGGAGACGCCCGGGAACGCGCCTCCGGCGGTTCCGGTCTCGGGCTCGCCATCTCCGATCGCGCCATCCGCAGCCACCGCGGCAATGTCCACGCCTTCAACGCCGGCGATGGCGGCCTGATCATCGAGATGCGCTTGCCGGTTCAAAGCGGCGCATCCGCTGCTTCGTGAATATCGCGCCACTCTCCGCGCAAAAAAGAGAGCCGGGGATTCGTTATGAATCCCCGGTCACTTTGCATCTTGATGTTTAGACTGCTGTTCAGTTCGGATATGGCAGGTACCGCCACATGTCGTTGAGGTAGCCATTGCCGGTCGCGCTGGTGGCGTCGAATCCTTCGCCGCCGAACAGCCACAGTTGACCTTGACCGTCAACCCAGTGCGTCGTGTTGCTGCGTCCGCCCGGAGTCCAGATGTAATAGGCCAGGTAAGGACGGGTCATAGGGCCATATACGCCATTGGCGTTGCCGGTGGGCGAGCCCTTCACCCAAACCCACGTGCCTGGTTGCCCAGCGGTCGTGTTCGGCGTGTACACCCACGTGTCGTTGAGCGCGCCGTTGCCGTTGGTGCCGGTGGAATCCAGGCCCCATCCACCGAAGAGCCAGAAGTTTCCGCCTGAATCTGCCCAATATGCCGCGCCCCACCTTGAGCCGGGCAGGGCTCCTGTGGCGTTGACCGGCGGACAAAGCGAAGTACCGCTGGCGAGCCCGCAAGTGCCTGCAGCGCCCGTTGTGCTGACCGGCCCGATCATCGGTTGCGATTCATACGTGCCGGTCTGGTTGGCCAGGTTGGAGCCCATCACGTAGGTCCATTGTGAAACTGCCATAAACCGGCTTGGTCGCATAGCGAGACGTTTTGGTTCCGTCGATCCACGTCCAGTCGTTGTGCGAACAATCGACCACGATGCTGTTTACATTCGCAGTGACCACACCGTGGAAATTCCAAAGCGTGCAACCTTGTGCCTGTGTAGACGGGCCAGTGAACACCGAAATGTTGTAGTTCGCGTTATATGCTTCCGGTGTCGGGAACGTGAACGGCCCGTTCTGGGAGATCACCGTTGTGTCCCCAAGGTTGTTCTGGATCGAAAAGCTGTTGTCGGTTAATGGACCGTTGTTCGGCAAGACCCCTGCCAATCCGACGACGTTTCCGCCCACGCTGAAGGTTACCGCCTGGCAATTGATCACGACACTCGTCACGTTCGCCGTCGCTGTACCTGTTCCTGTCCCTGGCTGAACGACACAGTTCTGCGCGGGGCTCGCCGGCTGCTGGAAAACCGATACTGTATAAGCGAAGCCCATCGGAACGGGATTCTTAAAGACGAACGCTCCGTTGCTCGCAATCGTCAATTGCTCATTGCCGGTGTTCGACAGGATCAGTCCCGTGCCAACCACGCCGTTTACATTTCCGCCGATGGTATATGCCAACACGCAATTCACCGCCACAGAGGTTACATCGGCCGTTGCCGTCCCGCTCCCATTCGTTACCGTACAGATCTGTAGCGGGTTCGTGGGTTGCGTTAAGACCGTCACCTTGTACGCATCCGTGGGCCCGGTAACCGGAGTCTTGAATGTGAAACTCCCATTCGCGGTCAGCCTCAGGCTGTCTCCCCCGTTGTTCTGAAGGATTACCTGAGTGTTCGGCTGCAAACCGCTCAACATGCCGCCAATATTGGCCGTCACCGGATTTGTTGTGCACGACACGCTCACGCTCGTCACGTTTGCGGTCGCCGTGCCCTTATTGCCCGTTGCGGTACAGGTCTGCGCCGGGTTCGTCGGCTGCGTCTTCACTTCCACGTCATACGTACTGCTGACCTTGGTGGTGAAAGTAAATGTCACGTGCGACCCGCTCGACGGTGTAATCGTCAGCGTGTCCGTCGTGTTGTCCGTCAACACTAATCCCGTGCCTACCAAGCCCGAAACACTTCCCCCAATCGTGAACGACCCCGTCCCTCCGGTGCTACTTCCGCTGCCACTTCCGCTATTACCACCTGGCACACCGCTGCACGCGCCCATGACTAATGCCGCTCCCACTGAGAGGAGCGCTAATATCGATTTTCGGCTGGGGATCATGATCTTCCTCTTTTTGTCCACGCTCGGGACGCGCGATCCGTATGGATCCTCCGTCCTGGCAGGACTCCGCTCCTTCTGTCCATTCGTTCCCCTGAATCCGGCGCGGATTTCCCGGCTGCTTGGCGAGCTCCGTGGGCCTGGGCACGATTCGGGCGGGACGCACCCACCCGGTATAGAAGTACTGAAACCTGCAAGCTTGGCTTGCAACGCAGGTACTCTCTCGGCAACATAACTGCGTGGGAGGTGTGCTGAACTGTGTAATAACTTGCCAAGAGCATAATTCTTCCGGTCCCGATGCAAAGAAAAGTCGGCGAACTTCTATCTCTGCTTCACCACCGCCTATTCCCGCTTCCTTGCTCTTCTTGAGCCTCGATATCCTCGGTGCCTCCGTGGCCCTGCCTTCCTGCTAAACTATCCGCATCGCTCCTCAGGAGACCTTCATGAGTGAAGCCACCCAATTTGCTCTGCCTCCGCAGGCGGGCAAGTCCGTGCCGACTCGCACCGAATCCGACAGCATGGGCAAGATCGAAGTCCCGATGGACCGCTACTACGGCGCGCAAACCGCCCGCTCGCTCATCCACTTCGCCATTGGCAAAGATACCATGCCGGCCGAGTTGATTCGCTCCTTCGGCATCCTGAAAAAGGCCGCAGCCCTCGTGAACTGCGATCTCGGCAAGCTCACCGAAGAAAAGTCTAACTTGATCATCCAGGCCGCCGACGAAGTCATCTCCGGCAAGCTCAACGAGCATTTTCCATTGCGCATCTGGCAGACCGGCAGCGGCACTCAGACCAACATGAACGTCAATGAGGTCATTTCCAATCGCGCCATTCAAATCGCTGGCGGCGAAATGGGCACCAAGAAACCCATTCACCCCAATGACGACGTCAACATGTCGCAATCTTCGAATGACACATTTCCCGCTGCCATGCACATCGCCGCAGCCACGGAAACGTCACGCCAGCTGCTCCCCGCGGTGAAGCGTCTGCGCGACGCGCTCGATGCCAAGGCCAAGGAATTCGCCGGTGTGGTGAAAATCGGACGTACCCATTTGCAGGACGCCACCCCGCTCACCGTTGGTCAGGAATTTTCCGGTTGGGTCAGCTTGCTCGATCGCGATGGCACGCGCATCGCCGTCGCTCTCGATGGGTTACTCGACCTGGCGATTGGCGGCACCGCCGTTGGCACCGGCCTGAACGCGCATCCCGAATTCGCCGATCGCGCCGCAAAGAAAATTGCCGACCTTACCGGCCTGCCCTTCCGCTCGCACCCCAACAAGTTCGCCAGCCTCTCCGCGCATGACGAAATCGTCTTCGCCAGCGGCGCGCTGAAAACTCTCGCCGCTTCCCTGATGAAAATCGCCAACGACATCCGCTGGCTCGCCTCCGGCCCGCGTTGCGGCCTCGGCGAACTGGTCATCCCGGAAAACGAGCCCGGCTCGTCCATCATGCCCGGCAAGGTCAACCCCACACAGTGCGAAGCCGTCACCATGGTTGCCGTGCAGGTCATGGGCAACGACGCGGCCATCGGCTTTGCCGGCTCCCAGGGCAATTTCGAGCTCAACGTCTACAAGCCCGTGATGATCTTCAACTATCTCCATTCCATCGAACTGCTCGCCGACTCCATGAACAGCTTCGTCGAGCATTGCGTCGACGGCATCGAGCTCGACCTCAAGAAAATCGATTACTACGTCAAGCATTCCCTTATGCTGGTCACCGCGCTGGCTCCGCGCATCGGCTACGACAATGCCGCCAAGGTCGCCAAAACCGCGCACCAGCAGCACATCAGCCTCCGCGAAGCCGCCATGCAGCTCGGCCACCTCACTCCCGAAGAATTCGACGCCCTGGTCAAACCCGAAGACATGACTCACCCCTAATATGGCTGTCAGCGACCGTTTTCTTCAGTCGCTGCACTGATCAAAAGAATGAGCCTCAACGCAATCGGCCTTCTGATATTTCTACTGCTCGCTGCTGGGGCAGCTGTGTCACCGTTTAACGATTTCTTGAGGGGTAAGTATTTCAGTGATGGGCATCGCTGGCGCGGCCTTGATCGGCGAGACACAGTGCCAGTGGTGAAAACATTCATCTTTCTCTTGGCAGTATCGGCAGGAGCGATCTACGAAGGGCTGGTACTCGCGCGCAAAGCAAGGCATCTTGCGGGCATCTTCGCCAGCATTCTTTTCTTTGGAGTCTTGGCCACATTCATTTTTTCCGTCTGGACCGCGTTACGTAAGGCATATCGCCCTCGCCTTCGGAGAGAAAACAGGTCATGATGATCCGTGTCTCAATTTTTCGAGTTCTAGCTCTCTGTGGACTCTGTGCCTCTCTGTTCAATGCGGAAGGTTTGTCTGCTCCCGATTCGCAACAACCCCACGTCCCGGACTGGTGCAAGCCTCTCCCCCGCCCCGAATACAACTCCCTCGAACGCGTGAAAGTGTCTGATCCTTGGTTTGAAGTCTACAAGGTCGCGCCTAACACCTTCGCCATTTACGAGCCTCACCAGTCTGAAGAAACCATCGGCTACCTCATCCTCGGCCACGACAAAGCCATCCTCCTCGACACCGGCATGGGCATCAGCGATATTCGCAAAGTCGTGACGGAACTGATCAGAAGCCGCGGCGCGGAAGATGGAGGCGTAAGGCCTCCGCTACAGATTATTGTCCTCAACTCCCACACCCACGACGACCACGTGGGCGGCAACTGGCAATACGACACCATCTATTCCATGGATACCGATTTCTCCCGACAGAACGCCAAAGGCTCCGTCGAAGACGCACAAGCCGAAATCGCTCCCGGCGAAATCTGCGGCGACCTGCCCAAAAATTTCGGCGCCAAGTCCTATCGCACCAAGCCCTGGCACATCACCAAGTACATTCACGACGGCGACACCATCGACCTCGGCGGCCGCAGCATCGAAATCCTCTCCACCCCCGGCCACACGCCCGACGCCATCACCCTCTTCGACCGCGCCAACGGCCTGCTCTTCACCGGCGACACTTACTATCCCGCCCCCATCTGGCTCTTCCGCCCCGAAACCGATCTCGACGTCTACGCCAAATCTATCGCCCGCCTTGCCGCCCTTGCCCCCCTGGTCAAAATCGTCATCGGCGCGCACAACGTTCCGGTCGCTCCCCCCTCCGTTCTTCCCGCCCTCGTCACCGCCTTCGCCGACCTTCGCGGCGGTAAAGCCTCCTGCAAGCCGCAAGGCCCCGGCAAGCAACTTTGCTCCGTCGGCCAATTCCAGTTCCTCATCCGCGCCAACTAACGGTCCGTCATTCCGAGCGGAGCCTGCGGAGCGAGGAATCTCTCTTTCTGCCGCTTTGTAAATCAAAGAGGGATTCCTCGCTGCGCTTCGGAATGACGGGTTTGGCCCTTTTTGCGTGGGACCTCCAGGAGGTAGAATTTGGCTGCTGGAGACTCTATGTTTCGGCGGCCCCTCACCTTTGCGCTTGCGGCGCTTTTTGTGCTCCCTTCGAGCTTTGCGCCCGCCGCCTCAGCTGCGCCAGCCTCCCAAAAGTCCACCTGGAACTACGACGGTGGCCTCCTCATCATCACCGATGGTTCCCTTACCTCCGGCCCGTGTTTCCGCCTGAGCGGCCGTGTCACCGCCCCCAATTTCTTCGACAATCTCCACCGTGAAGACTCCAAGCTCGGCACCATCTTCCACCGCGGCCACGACATCGTCACTGAATTTCCTGACAAACTCCACGTCAGCTTCGTTCTCTACGATCAACCGTGCGATTACTCGTTGCGCCAGGCCGGCACGCGCGTTTTCCTCACCCGCGCGATGGTCGGCACGCTTCGCCTGAGTTTTTACTGGAAGCACGGCTTGAAGTTGCGCCCCGCCCCCGGCATCGTGCCGGGCCGCGCGGAAACGCTCCGCATCTCGCCGGATCGCGTCGACCCCGCCGTTCCGGACCTGCCGGAAATGTTTGAATGGTATTTCGACTTCGACGTTCCAAGCGCAGGCGTCCCGGTCACGGACAGTCTCGTCGTGGTCCTCCACCAGCCCGGCGGCAAAATTGCCGCCCGCGCCGCTGCCCGCATGTAATTTGGAGTGCGGCGATTCATCGCCGCTTTTCAATCTCAACCTGACCACAAGGCGATCCGCTCGAACAACTGTCGCCCTGAGAAACGCGCCGTTTGGGCGACGAAGGTCTCCACTCTAACCATCATTCCCAAATCAAGCCGCTGGGACGGGCCCTTCCCATTTTCTATTTTCCAATTTCTGCTTCATCCCAATTTCATCTCCGGCACTTTCGCCGGGACATTCAATTTCGCTTCCGTCAGCGCCTGCACTTCCACGGGAGTCCACCCCGGCGCCACTTCCCGCAAGGTCAATCCCTGCGGCGTTACGTCGATCACCGCCAGGTCTGTCACGATCGTATCGGTGCACTCAATCCCTGTCAGCGGATAGTTGCACTGCCTCAAAATTTTTGGCGAGCCATCCTTCGTATTGTGTTCCATGCACACAATCAACTTCTTCGCGCCCGCCGCGATGTCCATCGCTCCGCCGATTCCGCCGCTTCCTTTCGACCCGGGAATCTTCCAGTTCGCCAGATCGCCCTTTTCCGAAACCTGGAATCCGCCGAGCACCGCCACATCCAGGTGCCCGCCGCGGGTCATCAGGTGCGCGTCGGCCTGGTGAAAAAACGATGCGCCTGGAATCAGCGTGACCGGCACCTTCATCGCGTCCACCAGGTCGTAATCTTCCTCCCCCGGCTTCGTGCGCGGCCCCATCCCCAGAATTCCATTTTCGCTGTGAAAATAAACCGTGATTCCCTTCGGCAAATAATCGGAAATCAGGTTCGGGATCCCCCAGCCGAGATTCACGTACGCGCCATCCGTCAATTCCTGTGCGGCGCGTTGCGCGATCTGTTCACGCGTTAAGCGCGGCTTATCCGGCATAACGCACCCCCTTCGCCTGCACGATGCGATGCACAAAAATCGCCGGCGTAATCACATTTTCGGGATGAATCGATCCCACCGGCACGATCTCGTCCACCTCCACAATCGTGAAATCCGCCGCCATCGCCATGATCGGATTAAAATTTCGCGCCGCCAGGCGATACGTCAAGTTCCCCAGTTCATCGGCTTTGTGCGCCTTGATCAGCGCGTACTGCGCATGAATCGGCTTTTCCAGAATGCAGCGCTTTCCATCCATCACGCGCTCTTCCTTGCCGTTCGCCACTTCCGTTCCCACTCCCACCGTGGTGTAAAAACCCAGCAGCCCCGCGGCCGCCGTTCGCATGCGTTCGCACAGAATCCCCTGCGGCACCAGTTCGCAGGTCACTTCGCCTTTCGCGAATCGTTCTTGAAAGTGATTCGCGTGCGGTCCCGGGAACGAGCAGATCACGTGCTTCACCAGCCCGTTCTTGAACATGATGCCCAACTCGCCGTCGCGCGTTCCGCAATTATTGCTGATCGCCACAATATCTTTGGTTCCCTTGCGCGCCAGCGCCTGAATCAGATTATTCGGGAATCCCGCTCCGCCGAATCCGCCAAACATGATCCGCGCGCCGTCGGGAATATCCGCCACCGCTGCATCCAGCGTATCTACGATTTTCTGCTTCATGGAGTGCTCGAACCTTCAGGTTTGATGTTACCTATAGATTGTTCCCGACACGCGGCATTTCCGCAACCCCGCGCTTCACAACAATCCAATTTGGCCGAATTATTTCTTGCGAAGCCCTTCGAAAATGATCCGCACAAAGATGTCCTTGATCCGCGCCGAATCGGCTTCATGGTCCGGGTCGTACCAGCGGTACAGCCAATTGCACATCCCCAAAATCCCGTTCACGATGATCCACGGCTCGCCTTCCACCAGTTTTCCCTGCTCCTGCCCTCGCCGTACGAGGTCCACGAACCGCGAGTTGTACCGCGACATCACGGAAATCAGTTTGTGCTGCCGCTTGCCCGAGAGCGAATCGAACTCGTGCAAAAACAGTCCGAAGGGCACGCGATTCTGCACGATGTAATCTATCTGCGCACGGACTGCTTGCTCCAACTGGTCCACCGGATCGCCTGTCGGATCGATCTGCTGTGCGATGAACGCGTCGCCATCCTCAATTCCCGCCATCAGCAGCCGGAACAGCAGGTCCTCTTTGGACTTGATGTAGTAGTAGAGCGACCCCTTCAGCATCCCCACGTCGCGCGCGACATCTTCGATACTGGTCGCGTGAAATCCCTTGGCGAAGAAAATGTTGGCCGCGCTGTGCAGCACTTCTTCCAGCCGCGTTGCCGGCTTCTTCTGCTTCACGCCGCCTGCCGCCTGGCGCGGCCGCAACGGATTTGGTTGGCTCTGGCGCTTGCGATTCTTCTCGGTCACGGGATCCCTCAAGGAGCGACCACCTCATACTAACAGAGGAATCACACCGCATTTTCGACGCTGAATCATTAATGGTATTCTCGCCGTGAAATCAGCGCTTCCGCAGCCGCCAAGAAAGGGACGAACAGCATGGTCGCTTCCCACCTGAAGGAAACCCTCGATAAATACCACCTTGGCGAAAAGCTCAAGCACCTACGCCTTCGCCGCAAACTGGGCCTCGTCGATCTCAGCCGCCACACCGGCCTTTCCCCCGCGCTTCTCTCCAAACTCGAGCACGGTAAGCTCTATCCCACTCTGCCCACGCTTTCCCGCATCGCTCTCGTCTTTAGCGTCGGCCTCGACTATTTCTTCAGCGACGAACGCAACAAGCACGTCTTTGCGCTGGTCCGCAAGAAAGCCCGTTTGCGCTTCCCCGAGGCGCCGGAAGCCTTTCCTCTTTCTTTCGACTTCGAGTCGCTCGACTTCCTTGCCACCGATCGCAAATTCAACGCTTACTACGCGGATTTCCACACCGTGGCGCCGGAGAAACTCCGCGTCCACCAGCATCCTGGCGTCGAGTTCATCTACGTGCTAAAAGGAAAGTTGAACCTGACAATTGGAGCCGAGAGCGAGACTCTCGGGGCCGGCGACTCCCTGTACTTTGATTCGCAACTCGCCCACGGCTACTCGCGTTCCGGCAGCAAGCCCTGCAGCGCCATTGTCGTCACCGCTGAGTGACCAGATGGCACGAGTGCGTCTTCACTACCAGCCACACTGGTTTTTCTTCGGCCAGTTTGAGCGAACGCACCGCTCCTGGCGTCATGTGAACGTGAAACAGCGCTCCGGCTCGCACGCTCAGGACCGCAACCGCTCCGCGCACCTCGATCGACTCGATCGCCCCTTTGCAGACATTCCTTGCGCTCAGCCCGCGCGGCTGTTCGATGGCCAGTAGAATATCCCCCGCTCGAATCGCTACCTTCACCGCTTCATTGATAGCAGCTGAGCTCAACGGAATCTCCAGCTCAGTTCCGCCATCCCCTAGCGCTACGCGCATCACGCCGTCCGCCTCGCGCCGCTCCACGACGTGCGCATCGAGCAGGTTCTCGAATCCCGCGGCTTGTGCCAAGGCTACACTCTGAGGCGCATCCAGCACGCTCCGCGGCGCGCCACTTTTCCCCAGGCGGCCGTTTTCCATCGTGATCAGCCGTTCGCCGATCGCATCTACTTCATCGCGATTGTGCGTCACGTACAGAATCGGTATGCGCCGCGCTTCGTTCCACTTCCGCAAGTCTTGCAGGATCGATTGCCGAAGCCCCGAGTCCAATCCCGTCAGCGGCTCGTCGAGGAGTAGCAGTCGCGGTTGCGTGACCAGCGATCGCGCCAGTGCCACCCGTTGCTTTTCGCCTCCCGAGAGTTGTGCCGGTTTCCGTTCGCTCAACTTCTCGATGTGAAAGGCCTGCAACACTTGACCAACTCTTCGCTGACGCTCCTCTTCGCTGATCCTTCGGAGGCCGTAGCGGATGTTTTGCTTGACTGACAAGTGGGGAAATAGCGCCAGCGATTGGAAGACATATCCGAGTTGCCGTTTTTGCGGTGGAAGGGACAGGCTCTGCGCGCCATCGAAGAATCTCGTCGCCCCTAACTCGATGCGCCCGGCATCCGGCCGCACCAGACCCGCGATACAATCCAGCAGCGTCGATTTGCCGGAGCCCGATGGACCAAAAACCACCGTGAATCCTGCCGGAAACTGATGCTGAATCTCCAGCTCGAAAGCGGAAAAGCGCTTTCGAATCTCCACCGACAACGTTGCCGTGTCTAGCGGTGCGGCCATGGTGACCATACCCGCCGGTTGATTCCGTACACAATCGACAGCACCACGAATGACACCAGCAACAGCAGCAACGCCGTCTGATGCGCGCCCGCGTAATCCAGTGCCTGCGTCCTGTCATAAATATCAATCGAGACCGTTCGCGTGATTCCCGGAAGATTGCCGCCTACCATCAGCACTACACCGAACTCTCCCAGGGTATGCGCAAAGCTGAGAACCAGAGCGGTGATCACTCCCGGCCACGCCAATGGAAGCACGATTCGAAGGAAGGATCGAAAACGGCCCGCGCCGAGAATCGCCGAAGCATCCAGCAGCCTGCGATCCAGCGATTCGAAACTGGCCACCAGTGGCTGCACCGCGAACGGCAGACTGTAGAACAACGATGCAATCACCAGTCCGCTAAACGTGAACGCCAGCGGATGACCGAACATGGCCGACCACATCTTCCCCAGCACTCCCCGCGGCCCCATAGCGATCAGCGCATAGAACCCAAGCACCGTCGGTGGCAGCACCAGCGGCAGCGCCACAATCGACTCGAGCAAGAATTTTCCCCGCCACGCGGTAAACGCCAGCCAGTACGCCAGCGGCAGCGACAACGCCAGCAGCAAAACTGAGACCGTGCTCGCCAGCTGCAGGGAAACAAGGATGGCCTCGATGTTCATGGTTATCGTGCGGCGTCGCTAAGCGACAACCCGTACTTTGTCAGAATCTTCTGGCCCGCAGCGCTCTTCACGAAATCCAGAAACGCCTGCGCTGCTTTTTTGTTCTTCGAGGCGCTTACAACGACGGCCGCTTGCTCGATCGGCGGGTAGAGGTTCGTTGGGATTTCCCATTTCTCACCGTTCTTCAAGCTGTCCGCGAACGTGAGCGAGAGCGCCAGAAGTCCAACCTGCGCGCTTCCCGATTGCGCGAATTGCGCTACCTGCGAGATGTTCTCCCCGAAGATCAATTTCGATTTCACCGCTTCGTACAGGCCCTTCTTCTCCAGCGCGGCCATCGCTGCCCGCCCGTATGGCGCAAGCTCCGGATTCGCGATCGCAATCTTATGAAGGCGCGGGTCCCTCAGCGTTTCAAAACCCTTTTCCGCCAAGCCAAGCTTTTCGTCCGCCGAGGCCCATAAGACCAGGTGCCCGTGCGCGTATACGGTCAACGTCTCCGCATCGGCAAAACCACCCGCAGCCAACTGCTTCGGATACTCTGCATCCGCCGAAAGAAACAAATCGAATGGCGCGCCGTTCTGAATCTGTGAACGGAAATTCCCGCTCGAGCCGTAGCTCGCCACCACCTTGATCCCGGATTGCTTCTCGAAGTTGCTGGCCAGGTCGCCCATCGTGTACTGCAGGTCAGCGGCGGCAGCTACGTGCAACGTCTGTGCCGCAAGTGGCGCCACCATCGCGACGAGAGACAAAACCACGCCCAGTGTGAAAGCGTTTCGCATGTTCGCTGAACTCAAACGCGCAGGATCATCACTTCTGTGGACTTCACCAGCGCCGCCGCGCGTTCTCCGACCTTCAGCCGCAATTCCTTTGCCGCATCCGCGGTGATGATCGATGTAATGTGCTGCTCGCCGATGGCCAGCGTTACCTGTGCCAGCAAGCCGCTGAACTTCAGCCCCACCACCCGCCCAATCAGTTGATTCCGTCCACTGATCTTCCGGAAATTTCCGCGCCGCACTTCAATATCCCCGCGCTCCAGCTTCTTCGGAATCAGCCGGTCGATCTCCGATTCCGGCACGCGATGATGCCCACCAGGCGTCTTCGCCGTCTTGATTTTCTTCTTATAGATCCACTGTTTCAGTGTGGGATAGCTGATACCCAGAATGTTCGCGGCTTCCCGCGGCGCCAGGAGTCTCTGCATGACACGCTCCAGGCGACGATAATAGCCGATTTCTACAACAAAGCCAATACGACTTTAGCCATTTTTATGCGGGGCGCGCAAGTGCAGAGCTTAATTCCGCAGCGGCTTGCCCGTCTTCAACGTAAATGCGATACGCTCCTGCGTCTTCTTCTCTCCACACAGCGACACGAACGCCTCACGTTCCAAATCAAGCACATACTGCTCGCTCACCATTTGCGGCGCCGAAAGCGGTCCTCCCGCCAGAATATTGGCTAACTTCCGGGCCACATGTGCATCGTAGTCCGAGGCGTATCCCCCACGCACCATCAGGTGTATCGCCATCTTCGCGGCCGCCAGGAACCCTTCGCCCAGCGCTTTAATCTGCGTGTTTTGCGCCCCTTCTTGCCAAGAAGATGCGGCCGGCTTCCACCCGCTCCGCGCCAATGCCAGCGCGGTCTGCTTCGCATCTGCCACAAGCCGATCGCGATTCATCGAATACGAGTCGCCTCGACGCAGGTAGCCCAGATCCTTGCACTCTTCCGCGCTTGTTCCGACCTTGGCCATCGCTATGTTCTCAAACACTGGGCGCAGTGTATGGAACAAATCCAGATCATCGCCCGATGCGGCATTTTCGTTCGCACGAATCAACATCTCCTTTGTCCCACCGCCACCTGGAATCAACCCTACCCCCGTTTCTACCAATCCGATGTACGCTTCGGCCGCCGAGTGAATCTTTGCCGCATGTAAACTGATCTCGCATCCGCCGCCCAACGCCATCCCTTGCGGCGCCGCCACCACCGGCTTCGGCGCATACTTGATCGCCAAATTCACGTTCTGAAACTGTTTCACCGCCATGTGCAATTCATCCCACTCCTGTTCTTGCGCGCCCACCAGCACCAGCATCAGGTTCGCGCCCACGGAAAAATTCGTCGCCTGGTTCGCAATCACCATGGCGTCAAAATCCGTCTCCAGCCGCTTCAGCCCCTTGTGAATCATCGCGATCAGGTCCGCACCAATCGCGTTCATCTTTGAATGGAACTCGCAGCACACCACGCCATCGCCCAGGTCGATCAGGCTCGCGCCGGTGTTCCGTTCCACCTCGCGCCCGGCTTCCTTGAGATTCTGCAGAATCAGGATGCCAGCCGGCTCCTGCACTTGCTCCACACCGCCGGTCGCTACACTGAAAACGGAACTCTCGCCTTTTTGCGATTCGTAAAAAGCGTTCCGGCCCGCCACCAGCGCCCTCTCAAAAATCGGCGGCAAGCTGCGGCTTTCTTTCTTGATTTGCTCGGCAAAAGTTCCAAGCCCAATGGCATCGACAATCTCAAACGGCCCCAATTCCCACGCGAATCCCCAGCGCATGGCGCGGTCTACGTCCGCAACGTGGTCGGAAATCTCCGGCATCCTTCGGCCCGCGTACAGGCACATCTCCGAGAGCCCGCCCCAAATGAACTGCTGCGCCTTGTCGGTCTTTTGCCCTTCGAACAACGGCGTCAGTAGCCCACGCAGGCGCTCGCGTGTATCCTCGATCGTCTTGCCCGCTTCAATCGACGCGAATCTTGCTTTCTGCCGCGCGCGATACTCCATCGTATTCACGTCGAGCGTCAGAATTTCCTTTTCGCCTGCTCCGCCTTTCACCTTTTTATAAAAACCCTGTCCGGTCTTGTCACCCAGCCAATTCCGCTTGGCCATTTCTTCCACGAACGCGGGAATCTTATATGCCTCGCGAGATTCATCGTGCGGTGCGGTCTCGTAAAGGTTCTTCACCACGTGCGTCAGCACATCGAGCCCAACGATATCCGCCGTCCGGAATGTGGCAGACTTGGGCCAGCCCACCGCCGGGCCGGTACACGCGTCCACTTCCTCCACTGACATTCCCAGCGTCGACATCAGCCGCAGGGCATTCAGCATCGAAAACGTTCCGATGCGATTCGCGATGAAGTTCGGCGTGTCCTTGGCGATCACCACGCCTTTGCCCAGCCGCCGGTCGCAGAAGTCCGCCAGGGTGTTCAATACTTCCGGCGATGTCTTCGGACCGGGGATCACTTCGACCAGCTTCATGTAGCGCGGCGGATTGAAGAAGTGTGTCCCCGCCCAATGTTGCTGAAACTCTTCGGGCAAGCCCTCAGCAATCAAATGCACAGGCAGGCCTGATGTATTTGTCGTCACAATCGATCCGGGTTTACGAAACTGCGCCACTCTGGCCAGCAGCCTTCGCTTGATCTCCAGATTTTCCGCGACAACTTCGATAATCCAGTCCGCATCGGTGATCCGCGCCAGATCGTCTTCAAAATTTCCAACGGAAATCTTAGCGGCCAGCGCCGGCGTGAAAAACGCCGCAGGCTTCGACTTCTTCGCGGCTTCGATCCCCGCCAGGACGAGCTTATTTCGCTCCGATGGCGAGTTTCCCGCTCCCTTTGGCACAATATCCAGCAGCAGGCACGGCAAGCCGGCGTTGGCAAAGTGTGCGGCAATCCGGGCACCCATGGTTCCGGCGCCCAGCACAACAGTCTTCTGTATGCGGGTCATAGGACGGCCTTCGGCAGCAAATTTGGGACGGCAGAACAGGTTACAAAATGGCATCTTCGCGGTCAAACGATCGTTTGGTAACCCGCCCGCATCATAAAATGGAGAGGTTATGACGGCGGAGAACGAACACAACCTGATTTCCCCCGGCGCGAGTGACGATCAGCGTGATCCAAGAAGGCGCCCGCGCATTGGCCTCGCTTTGGCCGGCGGTTTTGCGCGAGGGATCGCGCATATCGGGGTGCTCCGCGTTCTTCGCGACCAAGGAATTCCCGTCGATGTCGTGGCCGGCACCAGCGTCGGTGCTCTCATCGGCGCGGCCTACTGTTCCGGCGCCTCACTGCAAGATATGGAGCGCATCGCCGCTGAAACCAAGTTCACCGACTTCGGCCGCTGGACTCCCTCCTGGCTCGGCCTCGCCACCAACAATCGACTGGAGACGTTTCTGTCCCGTTTCACTCCCGTGAAACGTTTCGATGAATTGAAAACGCCCCTGGCTATCGCCGCCACCGACATTAATATCGGTCTGCCGGTCTACTATTGTGGCGGCCCTATCGGTCCGGCCCTGCGTGCCTCCTGCGCTTATCCCGGTCTGTTCGCTCCCGTTAAATTCGAAGGCCGCATGCTCGTCGACGGATTCCTCACCGCGCTCATGCCCATTGAAGGCGCATTCCTTCTGGGCGCGGAACTCGTCATCGCCGTGTATCTCGAGTCCGCCTCCACGGAAGAGCCGCGCACTTTCACCGAAGTTCTCAGCCGCTCCTTCACCATTATTCAGAAACACGCCGATTTGGAATGGCGTCGCCACGCGGACATCATTATCGAGCCGGACGTGACACCGTTCCTCTGGGACGATTTTTCAAAAACTCCCGACCTGGTGCGCGCCGGCGAAATCGCCGCACGCAAGGCCCTGCCCGCTATCCGCGCCGCTCTCGGCGGAAAGTCAGACTCTCCGGCGGAATAGCCCTCCTGCCGCGGCACGTTTCCTTACGCGCGCGTTACCTTGACTTCCACTGGCGCGCCTTCGCCTTTTCCGCGCTGGGTCAGCCACGCGGCCAGCCCTTCCGCAAAGCGTTCCGGCGTCAGCCTTAAGCTCGCCTCGATTCTGCCATCACCGACCGGCAGCGTATCGTCGTACTCCGCCGAATTGGTGAAGTTCCTCATGCAAAACTGATCCAGCCACTCGAGCGGGCACAGCCGCTTCTCCCCTTTAATTACCACCTCTACCTTCCATTTTTGTGCGTACATCGCCGAATCATAACATCCTCTGACTTTACGGTTCTCGTGCCTCCCCAACTTGCAGACAGCCAGACCCATAACTTAAACTACCGTCACACGCGACGAGTCCGCACCATCCCGCCATTCTGCGGCTGCGCTCTCAGGCGCTTTTTGGAGCGGCCGGATGCGCATTCGATTCGTTTTTCTAATGTGCTGCATCTGTTTTTCCCGGGAGGGGCTACTGTGGGAACTCCAATGCAGGCTTGGGTGGAGCAAGCCGCTCGGCTCACCAAGCCTGATCGCATCGTCTGGTGCGACGGCTCCGAAGCTGAGAACCAAGTCATTCTCAACGAAATGCTGAAGCACGCGGATTCGTTTCAGCTGAATCCCAAAACTTATCCCAATTGCTATCTCCATCGCAGCAGTCCCAGCGACGTGGCCCGCACCGAACACCTCACCTTCATTTGCCTGCCGGACAAAGATGACGTCGGCCCCACCAACAACTGGATAGACCCCGATGGCGCCAAATACAAGGTAGGGTCTCTGCTCGACGGCGCGATGCGGGGCCGCACGATGTACGTCGTCCCCTATATCATGGGGCCGGTAAACTCACCTTTGAGTAAAGTGGGAGTCGAAGTTACCGACAGTCCCTACGTTGTGGCCAACATGCGCATCATGGCGCGCATCGGCAAAGTGGCCACAGACCGCGCCGGCAGTTCCTCCGACTTCGTGCCCGGCCTTCATTCGCTCGACGACCTTGACCCGCTGCGCCGCTACATCGTCCACTTCCCGGAAGAACGCCTGATCTGGAGCGTCGGCTCGGGCTATGGCGGCAATGCCTTGCTCGGCAAAAAGTGTTTCGCGTTGCGTATTGCCAGCTACATGGCGCGGCAGCAGGGCTGGATGGCGGAGCATATGTTGATTCTCGGCCTCGAGTCCCCCGGCGGCAAAGTCACCTATATGGCCGCGGCTTTCCCCAGCGCCTGCGGCAAGACCAACCTCGCCATGATGGTCTCCGCTCTCGAATCCGAAGGCTACAAGGTCTGGACTGTCGGCGACGACATCGCCTGGATGCACGTCGGCTCCGATGGCTACCTCCACGCCATCAATCCCGAGGCAGGTTTTTTCGGCGTCGCTCCCGGCACCGGCATGAAGACCAATCCCAACGTGATGAAGGCGCTGAACCGGAACACCATCTTCACCAACGTTGGCGTAACTCCCGAGGATGAGCCTTGGTGGGAGGGCATCGGCGGCGAACCACCCGCCGGGCTCGTCACCTGGCGCGGCGAGCGCTGGGATCCGTCCAAAGGATCTGCCGCTCATCCCAATTCCCGGTACACCGTGCGCGCCAGTCAATCGCCCAGCATCTCTCCCCGCTTTGAGGACCCCGCTGGCGTGCCGATTTCTGCCTTCATCTTCGGCGGTCGCCGCGCTCGCCTGGCCCCGCTCGTGTATGAAGCTTTCAACTGGCAGCACGGCGTCTATGTCGGCGCCACCATGGCTTCCGAGACCACCGCCGCTGCCACGGGCGACGTCGGCATTACGCGCCGCGATCCCATGGCCATGCTGCCCTTCTGCGGATATAACATGGCCGATTACTTCCAGCACTGGCTGGATATGGGCCGGCGCATTCCGCATCCGCCAAAAATCTTCCACGTGAACTGGTTCCGCAAAGGCGCCGACGGTAAATTCCTGTGGCCCGGCTTTGGCGACAATGTGCGTGTGCTGAAATGGATTCTGGAGCGCGTCGAGGGCCGCGGGCAAGCCGAAGAAACTCCCATTGGCTTTGTGCCCACGCGCAATGCGCTCACGCTCGATGGCCTGAATGTTTCGCCCGACACTCTTCGCGAACTCTTCCGCGTCGATGCCGACGATTGGGAAGTCGATCTGGCGGACACGCGAGAATTCTTCGCCAAGTTTGGCGGCCGCTTACCCGCTCCTGTGCGCGAGGAATATCAGGGCGTCGTGCGGCGCTTCGAGAAGTCCATGCCCGCGTCGTGAAGCGCGGGTCGTTTACCATGTGCGCGGCCGGCCCCGTGCAGTATTACCTCAACAAGTAGTAACCCGGCTTTTACACAATTTGCACAATCGTGCACAGCTTTCCACAGAACTTTCGCCCGAGACCTCTTGTCAACATCTTCCGGCGGGCGTACTCTCACGCCAGATTGAGACGGGAAGCCTAAGAACTTCGCGACACAATCCAGAGGGCGAGGACGCCGGAAGGTGGACAAGTTCTCGATTCAGCCGTACCGTCGGGCGTAAAAACCTGGCGGGACGGAGGAAAACAGACGCAGCCACTGCAAAGTGATTGTGCCTTTCAATCGGAACGCGAGGCCTAAAAATTTCGCGGAACGGTTGAAGAGGGCGGTAGGCACCGCAAGGTG
>Ga0335077_10000148_pt1 | contig 70334 bp, 53 predicted proteins | sample Lox_Sample_31_FD_207151 | JGI IMG/M metagenome (GOLD analysis project Ga0335077, IMG submission 207151) | Soil microbial communities from Loxahatchee National Wildlife Refuge, Florida, United States - Lox_Sample_3.1 | ecosystem: Environmental > Terrestrial > Soil > Wetlands | place: USA... | reverse complement strand
ACCTGCTCGATGCGACTGACGTCGAGGCTCTCGATGCGTACGTTCTTGAATCGCGCCGACAGCTCGTTCAGTGACTGAGGTGGCTGCGCTCGGCGATGAGTGGCGATCACCGTCCAGCCGCGAGCTGCGTACTGTCGGGCGAACTCCAGGCCGATGCCCGAGTTCGCCCCGGTGATGAGCACCGTCTCTGCGCCGGCCGCAGCCGGCAGGCCACTCGATGCGGCGGCGAACATCGCGATCAGCGCTTGACGTGCAAGTGTCACAGTCATTGCTCCGGCAGCTCGAACACCCAGACAGCCCCGCCATGGTCGGGTGGATTCTGGATCTCGGGCACGAGCACTGGGTAGGTCTCGGTGAGCGAGGTACCACCGCCGACGATCATGGCCACGTACTGCTTGCCGTTGACGCTGTAACTGATCGGGCAGGTGGTGGGAGTGTCGTTCATGCGCACCTTCCAGAGCAGCGCGCCGGTCGCGGCATCGTAAGCTTTGAAGAAGCGATCGAGAGCGCCCGCGAAGACGACACCTCCGGCAGTCGCCAGCACGCCGGTCGTTTGCGGGGCTCGCTGTCGATCGATCCACAGAACCTGTCGAGTCTGGAGGTTGAAGGCCTCGAGGCGACCGAGCTTTCCGTCGCTGTCCGGGCGCAGGCGAATCGACCAGTTGACGCCCGACGACAGATTGCCGCGCTCGCCTGGCGGCGCGGGTATCAGATCCATGCAGGACTCGTTCATCGGCACGATCAGAACCTGAGTCGTTGCGTTATAGGAGGTCGCGATCCAGTTGCGGCCGCCACCAGGGTGCGGACAGATGGTGTGCGGCTTGCCATCGCCCACCACGACCGCTGGATTGATGGTCTTGTCGCCCGTCGCCGGATCGATCGCGGATACGACGTTCTGAATGCCGAGATCCTTGAAGAAGGCGTACTCGCCGCTCGCGGCATCCATCGCTTCGTAGATACCCATCTTGCCGGATGTGACGACGAGCTTGCGCTGCGCGCCGTTCACCTGCAGCTGAATCAACTGTTGCTCGAACGCCCAGTCGAGATCCCACTGATCGTTGTGAAGATGCTGGAAGTGCCAGATGAGCTTTCCTGATTGAGGATCGATGGCGAGTGTGGAGTCGGTGTAGAGCGCATCGTTCGTGATGCCGGGCCGCTTCACGGGATGCAGGAGCGGACCGGTATCGTAAGTCTGACCGACGCCGAAGAAGGCGAGCTTCAGCTCCGGGTCATAGCTGCCCGCTGTCCACACGGAGCCGCCGCTGCGCTGCTCGTAAGGCACGCCGTTCCAACTGTCGCCTCCCGGCTCGCCCGGATGCGGAATGGTGTTGAAGCGCCATGCCTGCGCGCCGGTGTCTACATCCAACGCCACGATGGCTCCGCCGCCCGGAACCTGGCCTACCACGCCCAGCATGACTCTGTGATCGGCGACGAGCGGGCCGCCCGTGACCTGCCATCCTCTACGGTAATCGGCGACCGGCGCGTCCCAGACGACCGCACCGGTCTTTACATCGAGGGCCACCAGGTGATCATCCGAGGTGGGCACGAGAAGCTTCTCTCCATAGAGAGCCAGGTTGCGCTTGACGCTACGACGAGCATCGACAGGCAGCGCTCGCGAGTACTGCCACAACAGATCGCCCGTCGCCGCATTGAGCGCCTGCACCTTATCGCCGAAGCTGAAGGCGAACAGTACGCCGTCGTGCTCGAGCGGCGTCGCCTCGTTCTGACCGCCGGGCAGTGACCACACCCACGCTACCCGCAATCCCGCCACATTGTGCGCATTGATCTGCGTGAGCGGGCTGAACCCCTGATCGTCGTACGTGCGGCGCCACAGGAGCCATTCACCCGCGGGAGGATTCCGCAGCAATTCATCGGTCACAGCCGTGAAATGATCAAGCGGATCGGGCAGTGTCACGGGAGTCATCGGCGGGGCCAGAGGGGACAGCGGCATGAAGGGCGCCCTGGGTGCAACCGGGCTGCGCGGCAAGGTGATGCCGGCGAGCAGCTTCGTGTCCATAGGCAATTCAGCATCGCCGTGCGCACCACCGTTCACCTGGATCAAGTACGCGACGAGTTGCGTGGTCGTCATTGCGCTGAGAGAGCCGGCAGCCGCCGGCGGCATGCGCGTGCGGACGAACGTGAAGAGCGCGTCGGCCGCTCGGCCACCCCAGTTCTGACTGAAGGTATTGCCGTTCAGCGCGCTCGCGAACTCACTGCCGCTCAGGTTTTGACCATGACAGCTCGCGCATACCTTCGCGTAAGCTGCCTTGCCAAGCGCCGCCTGTGCAGCGGTGTACGGCGCCTCCCCATGTGACGCCTGTCCTGCGGGTGGGGCCTGTCCCGTCGGTGGCGCCTGTCCTGCCGGCGCTGCCTGCTGGCCGAGTGCTGGCGCGATCGCTAGAAGCAGGACGAGAGTTGCGACGCCGTGGCGGTGCCCTGAAATCAGACTGCCATCCAGCATGGATCACCTAGTGTGCAGAGAATGCGAGTAGCACATTGCCGTGACCCGTGCCGGTCACACCGTAGCCGGAGCCGATGAACAGCATACCGTTTGCGATCGTGGGTCCGGCCGAATCGATGGCACCGCCGCGCGCGGCCACGCCATTCACCGTCGTGAAGTCGCGAGCGGTTGCGAATTCCCAGAGCGTGTGCCCATCGGCACTCGAGAGCGCATGGACGACTCCGTCCGATCCGCCGGCAAACACCACGCCGGGAATCGCGCTCACAGCCGCTTCGCTGGTTGTTCCGTTTTGCTTCGCGAGCGCCGTGGACCACAGCTCGCGTCCGTCGGTAAGACGCACCGCGACGACGCCACCGGCGCGCAGGCCGTAATAGACGTTCGCGCCGTCCGCGGCACCGCCCCAGAAGATTCCTGGGCCGCGCGGCAGCTTGGGATCCCTTTGCGGCTGCTCCGGAAGTCTGAGGACCGTCGTCCACACCACGGCACCTTGGCGATCCGGGTCGAGCGCGATCACGCGTGCGTCCTTAGTGCCGACGATGAGTAGACGGCCACCGTTGGGCAGCCGTTGCAGGATGGGTGAATTGCCGATATCCCAATCGGGCCCGATCACCTGCGGACAGTTATCGGTTCTGGTTGCAGCCGCCTGACAGCCTCCGAGCCATGCATCCCCAGCCCGAGTCTGATAGAACCAAAGCGTGCGCCCGGTCTCGAGATCGAAGGCCATCACCGCGTCGGTGGTCTTCGGTACAGGGAGGGTTTGCCCATCGCCGGTGCCGACGTAGAGCGCTCCACGCAGTGCGTCGACCGTCGGCGCATCCCAAATAGAGCCGCCCGAGGGTGCATAGAGCTGCACGCCGCGGGAGTTCTTGCGCGTCGGCCTCGGCGTATCCACGACGTACGCCTTCCACCGCAGAGCGCCACCTGCACCATCAAGCGCCACCACTGCGCCCCGTGCCGTACAGCAGGCGTAATCGAGCGCCGCGCCCGAGTATTCTTCCGACGAGGACAGCGGAAAATATACGCGACCGGCGTGCGCCGTCGGTGCTCCGGTCACGCGCGCGACGAAATTTTCGTCGAGCTTTCTGACCCACAGGAGCTTGCCGCTGTGTGCATCGATCGCGTAGGCGTTGGCGTGCGCATCACCGAAGTACGCCGCATGGGAAGTGCCCGACAGGCTCTTAACGGGCGCGATCGCGATCGCCGTACGCACCGAGCCTCGAGTCTTGAACGACCAGTACACGCAGCCGGTACGTGCATTCAATGAATAGACGTAGCCGATGTCGGTACCGACAAACACCCGGCCCGAGACGATCGCTGGCTGACCGAATGCGGACAGTCCTGTGGGATAGCCGAACGCCCAGCGCAGATGCAGGTGCGGCACTTGAGCGGCGGTGAGACCCGCGGCGGCTGCCGTTTGAAAGCGCGTGTTCGCCGGATCAACTCCCCAGCCGTTCCAGCCGGGTCGCCTCAGTGGATCTGCAAATGGCGGATTCGACGCACAGCGATGCGCCATGTGGGCTGCGTCACCCTGCTCCTCGCTGCCGAGCGGCCGACCGCTCAGGAACGTCGCCATCATGCGTTTGTCGTGATCCGAGAGGCTCGCCGCTTGCGCTCTCATCGAACCGGTGGCGAGGGCGGCGTAGATCCGCTCGGGACGCATCTCGCGGATGACGGCCGGCGTGGGCGCTCGTTCGACGGCCGGGTTTCCGTGGCAGCCCATGCAGCGCTGCTGAAACAGCCCGAAGCCGATCTCGGTCCCGGGAACGGGTCGCTCCGCGGCCTGCACCGAAGCGCCAGCCACCAGCGCGAGTGCCGCGAGGGTGGAGCGGCAGACATACCGCGGCGCGACCATCTCGCTCAGGTCCGAAGGTAAGAGGCGCCGTTCACGTCCAAAATGGCCGCCGTCATGCTCGCCGGAGCGTCGAGAGCGCAGTAGGTGACGACCTCAGCGACCTCATCGGGGGTCGCGACTCGCCCCAGCGGTTGATCCGCAAGGACCGCCGCGTCGTGCACTTGAGCGGCCACTTTGTCGGTGGACACCCAACCGGGCGCGACGACGAACACGTAGACACCCTTGGATGCCAGCGCCTTGGCGAGTGACTGGCTGAGCGCATTCAAGGCTGCCTTGCTTGCCGCGTATGCGGGCAGCTCCGGCTCGCCCCGGAAAGCGCCGCGCGAAGAGATATTCACAATCCGGCCACCGCCCCGCCCCACCATGTCGCGAGCTGCATGATAAGAGAGATGCGCAGGGGCGGTGAGATTCACCGCCAAGGTTCGCTGCCACGCGGATGTCCATTGCGCAGGTTCCGTCGTAAGCGGCGGATGGCTCGGAAAGATGCCGGCGTTGTTCACCAGCGCAGCGATCGGTTGCCTCGCGGACGCTTCCAGCCACAGCCTTTCGATCGCGGCCGGTTCGCTTAGATCCGCCTGGACGAGCGTATGCCCGTCACCCTCGAGGGTGTCGCGGGTCGCGAGCGCGGCGGCGCGATCCGAGCGATAGTGCAGCACCACCGTGATGCCACGTTGGGCCAACCGCCGGCAGATCGCCGCTCCGATGCCACCCGCCGCACCGGTGACGAGGATATGGGTCATGGCTCGCGCACTTGGATCATCGTGACTCACGATGCTGCATCTTGCGAGCTGGGCGTGCAACAAGCGCGACGTGAACAGCTGAGCATGCGCCGAGGAGGCTCCATCGTCGCCCCTCGGGGGCCTTCAGCCTCGTCTATCTGGTCGGCACGCTCGCTTGCTTCCGCAACGAGGTCGGCTAGACTCGCGCGACCTCATGCAACACGCATTCTCCAAAGAAGGCATCATGCGCCGCTTCAATCTTGGCCTTTGCATGGTACTCGCGCTCGCAATCACGTCCTGTGCCGCGATCGCGGCGACGCCCGACAGCGCGAAAGCCCCCGACAGGAACCCCGACGCCGCAGCCGACAAATCAGACGAAGCGCCGTTCGAGCCTTTCAAGAGCGAAGCGGTCACGAGCACCGGCAGTGTCACGATCGGTGGACGCGCCATCGCCTACCAGGCGATCGCAGGCACCCTGATCGTGCATCCCAAGGGTTGGGACGATGTGCCTCAGAATCCGCATCCCGAGAAAAACGCTGCGGGCAAGGGCGATGAGGGCGATAGTGCGAAGAACCCCACTGCCGAAGCCTCGATGTTCTATGTCGCTTATTTCAGGAGCGGCAGCGGCGCGGGTCCGCGGCCCGTGACATTCTTTTACAATGGCGGCCCGGGCTCCTCGACCATGTGGCTGCACATGGGCGCTTTCGGGCCGCGACGCATCGTCACCGCGACGGATAGCCACACTGCGGCGGCACCCTACTCGCTCGTCAACAACGCATCGAGTCTGCTCGATGCCACCGATATGGTGTTCATCGACGCCCCCGGTACGGGCTTCAGCCGCATCGCGGGCAAGGACAAGGAGAAGGCCTTCTTCGGTGTCGACCCGGATGCCTATGCCTTCGCCGAGTTCATCACCCAGTTCCTGTCGAAGTACGGCCGTTGGAACTCGCCCAAGTACCTGTTCGGTGAAAGCTACGGCACGCCTCGCTCCGCCGTCGTGGTGAATCAGATGGAGGCGGATCGCTCGTTCGACCTGAACGGCGTCATTCTGCTGTCGCAGATCCTCAGCTTCGACCTGAGTCCCGATGGACCGACCAACAACCCGGGGATCGATCTGCCGTACGAGACCGTGCTGCCGACCTATGCGGCCACGGCCTGGTACCACCACAAGCTGCCCGCCGAGCACCCGAATCTCGAGGCGCTGCTCACCGAAGTGGAGCAGTTCGCCAGCGGCGATTACGCACACGCGCTGGCGGCCGGATGGGATCTGAGCGCGAACGACCGTGCCGCCATTGCCGAGAAGCTGCATCAGTACACCGGACTGCCGGTCGATTACATCCTGAAGGCCGACCTGCGCATCGATGGTGGCGAGTTTCGCAAGAACCTGCAGAACGATGGTGGCATCACGACCGGACGGCTCGACACCCGCTTTTCGGGCCCGGACATCGACCCCTTGAGCCAGCGCGCCGATTACGATCCGCAGTCCGCGGGGCTCGGCTCGGCTTATGTGTCCATCTTCAATGACTACGTGCGCAAGAATCTGCATTACGGCGAAGGCAAGATCTTCAAGCACCGAATCCAGACTTTCGAGAGCTGGAACTGGGCCCACCGCCTGCCCGGCGAGAACCAGCAACCCGCCACCTCACGTCAGGGCACGAACGTCATGCCAGACCTCGCGAACGCGATGAAGCTCAATCCCAATTTGAAGGTGCAACTCAACGCCGGCTACTTCGATCTCGCGACGCCTTTCTATCAGGGCATCTACGAGATGCATCATCTGCCGCTTCCACAGAAGCTGCAGGCCAACATCGAGTTCAAGTTCTACCAGTCGGGCCACATGGTCTACGCGAAGGAGGACTCACTCAAGCAGTTGCACGACAACGTCGCGGACTTCATCCGCCGCACCGCTGTCGCGGCTCCTGCGAGTTGAGGGAGAGCACCGATGCGCAACCCGAGCATGGTCGTGAGCGCGCTCGTCACGTTGTGCCTGACGTTCAGTGCCCAAGCGGCGATCCTCGTGGTCAGCGCCGCACGCATGGTGGATGTGCTCGCCGGGCGCGAGAGCGAGCGGCCGCAGGTCATTGTCAAGGACGGGCGCATCGTCAGCGTCGGCCGGCTGGGTGACCCGGTTCCCGCCGATGCCAGAAAGCTCGACCTTGGAGATCGCACGCTGCTTCCCGGGCTCATCGACATGCACGTGCATCTCACCTCCGACCCGCTCTACAGCGGCTATCGCGAGTACGAGTTCACGGACAGCTTCTGGATGACCGTAGGTGTCGCCAACGCCCGCAAGACACTCGAGGCGGGCTTCACCACCGTGCGCAATGTCGGCTCACACGACTACGATGATGTAGGACTCAAACAAGGGATCGACCACGGCTACATCGTCGGGCCGCGCATCGTGCCGGCAACGTACGCGCTCGGCTCGACCGGCGGACATTGTGATGTCACCGAATTTCCGCCATCGATCACGACGCCAGACACGCAGATCGCGAACTCGCCGGACCAGTACCGTGCCCTGGTACGCAAGGTGCACAAGTACGGCGCCGAGGTCATCAAGGTTTGTATGACCGGAGGCGTGCTTTCAAAGGGAGACAGCGTCGGCGCCCAGCAGGTCTCCTTGGATGAGATCAAGGCGATCGTCGAGGAGGCGCACCGCCTCGGATTGCGAGTCGCCGTGCACGCGCACGGTACCGAGGGCATCAACGATGCGCTGCGCGCAGGTGTCGATACGATCGAGCACGCGAGCCTCGCCGACGAGGAGAGCTTCAGGCTCGCGAAGCAGCACGGCGCCTGGTTCGACATGGATATCTATAATGATGACTACATCCTGGCCGAGGGCGCCAAGAACGGGGTCTATCCGGAGAGCCTCGCCAAGGAGAGAATGATCGGCTTGAAGCAGCGCCAGAATTTTCGGGCGGCGCATGCCGCGGGCGTCAAGATGCTGTTCGGCACGGATGCCGGTGTGTACCCGCACGGGCAGAATGCGCGCCAGTTCGCCAAGATGGTCGAGTGGGGAATGACGCCCATGGAGGCGATCCAGGCGGCGACGAAGAATGCCGCCGAGGCGCTCGGTCGTACGGCGGACCTGGGCGCAATTGCTCCCGGGCGCTATGGCGATCTCATCGCGGTCGACGGCGATCCGCTCAAGGACATCCGTACGCTCGAGACGGTTGCGGTCGTCATCAAGGGCGGGGAGATCGTGAAGGATGGTAGCCACTGAGCTAAAGGGGAACGCCCGTGTCGCTCTTTCTCTCGGGACTTCCACTGTGGGTCATGGCGATCCTGCTCGTCGTGGTGCCAACGCTCATCGCCACAGCGGTTCTGATCCTGATTCGAAAGCGGATCGGGCTCGCGCGGCTGACCACGAACAACGAGGTGGCAGGCTTCAAGTTCGCCGTGGTCGGTGTCATCTATGCCGTGCTCCTCGCATTTGCGGTCATCGTGGTATGGGGACGGTACAACGATGCCGAGGAGGCGGTGATCAAGGAGGCAGGGGCCGCTGCAACGCTCTATCGACTCGCCGCAGGCTTGGAGCCCGAGGCTCGAGGAATGCGTACAGGACTGAACAAGTACCTGAGGCTCGCGAGCGAGCGCGACTGGCCGCAGATGGCCGCCGAGCGTGAAAGCCCCGATGTGACCGGGGCCTTGGACGAGCTCTATGCATCCGCGATCGAGCTCGTCAAGGAAGACTCACGTGAGAGCGCGGTCGACATTCAGATCTTCAAACAGCTCGATGCCATGACCGAGGCGCGCCGCGCACGTCTGCACCTGGCCATCGGCATCGTGCCGGTCGTGCTGTGGGAAGCGCTTGTCGTAGGCGGCATGCTGACGGTCGGATTTACGTTTTTCTTCGCCACCGAGAACCTGAAGGCACAGGTGCTGATGACGTGCATCCTCGCCATCATCGTGTTCATGGGGCTGTTCGTGATCATCGCCATCGATCACCCCTTCACCGGCCCCGTGCACATCGACAGCGGGCCGCTGCAGCTCGTGTTGCGCGATTTTGGCGGCGCCGGCTAGCCAAGCGGCAATTCGTGCGGGCGCACGAGCAGGTGCCAGCCCTGATGTTCATCGAGAATCAGGGCAATGGCGCCTTCGATTGCCTTCTTGAGCGACTCCACGTGCAACTCAGTCCCGATGGCAGCAATGGCGCCGCGGATACGCTCGATCGCACCCTGTAGCTCCCGCACCAGCCGCTCGGAGTTGTTCTTCAATTGATGGGCCTCGGACTGCGCGAGCGCGCCGTGCAGTGACGCGCCCAGTGCCGGAAAAAACGTCGTGAGGAGTGACAGCCACAGGGTGTGAATGACGAGGTGCAACGATGCCCCGAGAGCGGTCAGCCCGAATAGCCAGGTGTTTATCCGGTGGACCCGGTGCAGCAGCCCGGTCTGCCTGGCAGCCAGGCTGCGGTGGTAGAGCACCTGCTGCTGCAGCAGGTCAATTGCCCATTGGCTGTAGCTTGCGACGAAACCCGGATCGGACCAGGCATTTGCCAGCAGCTGCCGGGCCTGTGCCTCGTTGCGCGCGCACAGTGCCGCGACTTCATCCACGGATCGCAGGTGCTGTCCCGGGTCAAAGACACGCAGGTACCAGTTGGGTACCGTGCTCGGCCTCTCGAAATCGATGAGCGGCGCAAGCATCGGCAGATACCAGGTGAGCTCCGCGGTGGTGCGTGCGTGCAGCCACTGCGCATGCCAATGAGCCCGATGACCCCGCCAGTAGATCGTGCTGACGGTGCCGATCACCAACACTTCGCCGAACGCCCAGAGCGCTGCGTAGGAGTGCAGCTGATGTCCCGGACTGTCCCAACCGAGCGCCAACGGCAGCACCGCGAACAGCACGGCGATCGCGCTGAGCAGATAGATCGCCCAGAAGCCGCTCCGGTAGCGATGCCCGTAGTGCAACGCACGCTGGTCGAATGTGCGATGCGCGGGCGCGATCGAGTCGATCAGGGGAGCGAGCAGCTGCGGTGCCTGCGGCAGCGGAGCGGGTGCGAACCGCTCGAGTTTCACCCCCAGCAGCAGCACTCGCTGAATGATCTGGTGCAGCGCCATGGCGGATCAGGAAACGATCTCGTAGGTCTTGGCGAAGATTGGGTCTGCGACGACGCCGAGAGTGCCATCGCCATAGTCCACCAGCCAGTCTCCGGTGTGACCGAAGAGCCTCGAGATGCCGTCCGGAAGCAGCACTTCGAACGTCTCGTTCATGCGCACGCACACGATGCGATTCGGCAAGCTGGCGTATCGGCCGGCCTCCCCCGCCACGGTCGGTGGCACTGGGCGGTACTTGGCGAAAAACAGCGCCCGCGCGACGCACCACTGGTCGCCCGCGCTACCGGTCACAATGGCATCCCCGGCCTGTGCGTGCACCACACCCTCGTCTGTCTGCAGCACGCAGGCCACGGGCGTGAACCGGACTTCGAGCTCGCGTACCCGCTTGCGCGCCGTGACCCGCCGGGGATCGCCGTCGATCAAACTCGAGTAGCCCGGCTGGCCACTCGAGAGAAACACGGGCACCGTGCCCGAGCTCACCCCGGGCTCCGCACCGTCCTCGAAGCGCCTTTCGGCACGGGCGCGCCGTGTGGCGCCTGCTGGATGAGCGTGTGCCACAGATGGGTGACGCGCAGGTTGCGCAACTCGGGCGCCAGCGCATTGAGCAGTGCCGTCGCCTCGCGCAGTTCAGCCTCGCTGCGCTTCGGATCGGTCAGCGCCTGCGCGTAGAGCGTCGCGGCAAGCTCCATCGGCAGCCATTGGTCGCCATGGTTCTTCGCGGCCAGCTCGCGCTGGAATCTCACCACCGGGGCGATGATCTTCGCCGCTTCGGCGGTTCGACCCTGGCGTGCGATCGACATCGCGAGCCAGGTAGAGACCTGTCCGAGGTCGCGTCGGTCGGAGATCGCGGCAGTTCCCCAGGCCTTGCGTGCGGCGAGCGCCACGCGCTCCGCCTGCTCGGCGCCGGCGAAGTCGCCACGCCGATAAAGAGTGCGTCCTGCGATGTCAGAAGCGACGTAGAGGCTGATATCTCGCTGTGAGTCCTGCAGATCACCGATCGGCTTGGCTGCCTGCAGCCTGCTGACGGCGTCCGCAGCGTGGCGCGCGGCCGCGGACAGGTCATCGCGATCGAACGCCATGGCAGCTTGCGGAATGCGGCCCATCGCATCCGCGATGACCACGGCCATGCTGCCCGGCGGCTCGCGCTGCTTGAGCCGCGTGAGATACGGGGTGCCGGCCGCAACAGTCGCGGCCGCGCCGGCGGTGTCGCCAAGCATTGACTGGCGCAGCGCCGTGATGGCCATGTCGTACGAGCGGATGATGACGAATCCGGGACCGCCCGGCGTCGCCCGGCTGTAGTCATCAAGTGACTTCAGATAATACGGAATGGCCTCGTGCAGGCGACCGGCCTGCCAGAGCGAATCGGCCAGATTCTGATGCGCGACGCCCAGATTGTTCATCGACACGGTGCTCTTGGGATCGAGCCGCAGCAGGGTGAGCGAGATCTGCTCGGCGCGCTGGTTGATCCGCACCGCCTCGAGGGGATCCAGCTTGTTCTGCGCTACGTTCGCAAGACCGGTCACCATCACCTGCTGGGCATGCAGCGCCAGCCGGTAGCCGGGCCGCTGCTCGAGCACCTTGTCGGCGAGCGCGACCGCGTCCTCGCCGGTGCGGCGCGCTTCCTCGGTACGTCCGAGGTTGATGAGCGCACTCACCGCCCAGGCGCTCGCTTCCGCGTAGTAAGCCCCCATCTCCAGATTGGACAAGTCGCGCGCACCCAGCACCGTCGCGATATGCATCGCCTGCTCCGCGGTGCGCACGGCCTCGGCGTTCTGCAGGGCATTCTGCTGTTCGTAACTGACGCGCACCAGCGCCTCGACATAGGCAAGGCGTGCGGCGACCGAGGCGCTGGTTGCTTCTGCGAGCGGCCGCAGCAGATCCGTTGCCTGCCTGGCCGACGCGGGTCCGGCCGGGTCGTTGCGGTTGTCCAGCACCTGCGCCTGCACGATGTAAGCCCGTCCCAACGCAATGGCGGTGGCCTCGGAACGGTCCCCCGCGGCGCGCAGCTGACCGAGCAACTGCACGGCCTCGGCGGCGTTCGCGCCAGCACCGTCCAGGTCACCCAGATTTCGCAGCGCCTTGCCGTGATGAATCAGAGCGCGTGCGCCGTTCAGGGTGGTCTCGCGGCCCTTGAGCGCCGCGGGCAGCGCGTGGAAGTAGTCGATCTGCCGCTGCGTGAACTCCGTGATGACGTTGAGGCGGCCGAAGCTCTCGAGCTCGCGCACGAAATCGTCCGTCAGATAGCCGAGCAGCTGCTCGGCCTGCGTGCGCGCCTGCTCCGAGGTAGCCCGGGTCTCCTGCGCCTCGCGCTCGGCACGATGCGCACGCTGGCTGCTGAGAAACGCGAAGATCGCCGCACCGATGGCGACGAGGGCGAGCACGGTGCAGGCCGCCGCGACCTTGCGCGCGCGCACCAATGCGTCTCGCGCCTGAAGCTCGCGCGCGCGCTGCTCGGCGAGCAGCCGCTCGGTGGCCTCGCGCGCCTCGCGCTCGCGGCGTTCATCACGGCTCGCCTTGACGACGCCGCAGAGCACATCGTGCGTAAGCTCGACGCGGCGGATGTCGAGCCGCTCCTCGATGCGCAGCAGACGCCGGTTGACGAGCAGCGCGAGGGTCCCCGGCGCGGCTCCGACCGCCGCAAAGCGGCTCAGCAGACTCTCCTCAGCGACGCTCTCGCGGAAGCCCGAGGCCGTCAGCAGATCGTCCTCGATGATGCGGCGTACGGCCGCCGGCTGATCCGCAAGCGCGCGCTCATAGAAGTTGCTGAGGATGCTCGCGTGGGATCCGGCGAGCAGGTCGAGCGAGATCTCGCTGCGGCCCTGCGCGATGCGCGCATCGTTCAACTCGCGGCATACGAGGCTGAGCAACGACGGTTCGACCTCGGCGTTCGCCAGCTCCGCGCCGCCCGCCACGAAGCGCACGATTGCGGCCGCCACGTCCTCGCTCACCAAGCCCCTGCCCGGCTGCAGCACCGCGGTGAGGGCCTGCGTGCCCGTCATCGGCGCGAGGCGCAGGCGATTCTGCACGATGCTGGGGATCGCTTTCTTCAGATCCTCGAGCGGCGCGAGATAGTCCTCGCGCAGCACGATCAGCACCCGATAGTCACTGCGCGCGAAATCGAAACGTTCGGCCGCCGACTCATCTTCCTCGAGCTTGGTCTCCAGCTGCTGCGGCGGCCGGTTCTCGACCAGATCGGCGAGCTCCTCGACGAAGCGCGTCGCGCGCGCGCGCCCGAACTCGTCGGTCTGCGCCAGAGTGAAGAGCTCCTCGAACTGATCGAAGATCAGAAACGGTGTGAGCGCGGCGCCTGCGGCATCGCGCAGCACGTCATCGCGATGGTGGAGAAATTCCCAGAGCGACTCTCCCTCGATCGCGACGCCGACCTGCGTCCAGTTGCCAGAGCGTTCGGTCGCTACACGAATTGCCTGCTTGATCTGCTCGGCCGCCTCGGGCGCCTCGCGCGAATAATCTATGCGCACATAGATCGGGCAGTACCCCAGTGCACGCAGGCGTGGCACGAGCCCGGCGCGCACGATCGAGGTCTTGCCGAGGCCCGACTGACCGAAGAGCACGGTGAGCAGCTTGCGCTGCACGCGCCGCGCCAGCTCGGCGACTTCCTCGTCGCGGCCGAAGAAATACGCCCGCGTCTCTTCCGTGAAAGATGCGAGTCCGAGCCACGGGTTGCGCTCATCGACCGGTGGGTTGGCGGTCGCCGCGTAAGCCGTGGCCGCGTTCATTGGGAGCGCGCTCGCATGAAGTCTTCCAGACGGTGCGCGAACTCGGGCGACACCGTGCCTCCGGGAAGCTGCGTGAAATGCAGTGCCTTGAACTTGTCGGGCACGAGTGCCTCGGCGGTGGTCGTGGCATCGATGCTCACGGGCAGAATGAACAGCGCGCCATCCGCCATGTTGCGCGCGCGATCGATCGCATAGCTCCATTCGCGACGAAAGTAGCCTTCCAGGCGGCGCTGCGTGGTCGCCGAAACGACCGGAATGAAATAGGAGCAGCGCGCGATATTGCGCTGGATCTTGCGATCGTAGTCGTCACCGACCTCCAGGCGATCCATGTCGAACCACGTGGTGATGCCGGCCGCTTCCAGACCTGCCTTGATCTGCTGCACCGCCGGCAGATCCTCGCGTGCGTAGCTGATGAACACGGCGTGCTCCGGCATCTCGTGCGCGGGCGGCAAGAAACGCGCGGGTGCCAGAGTCACGACGCTGGGCGCGGATCGCTGACGCGCCTGCCAGCGGCCGTAGAGCTCCTCCACGAAGCGCTCCGCTCCCACGTAGATGCGTGTGCGCACGCTTACTTGCTGCAGAAACGATACCAAGCGGTCGTCGTGGCTGGTGTGATCATCGGCCAGCACCTCGCCGACATCGCGCGGGTCCGAGAGTCGCTGGCGCTTCGCCATGCGCAGGAACAGCCGCGCGAGCCAATTGGTGAAGTTGCTGCCGATGAACAGCAAATGATTGTGCTCGAGCTCATAAAAAAGCTTCTCCGGCAACAGGTGCTCGCTCTGCAGGGCGCAGATGAACTCGAGCAGGTCCTCATCGGAGATGACGTACGTCGGGGAGGCCGAGAGCTTGCCGAAGAGGTGATAGACGACGGGGCGCTGCAAACGGTCGCGCTCCCCGGGTAAGTCGACCACGCGATTCGGTGAGTAGGACAGCACCTCCGTCGCGGCCGCTCCGCCGAAGCGCTCGAGATTGATGGCGGACTCGAGCAGCGAGTCGGGAGTCGTGGAGACAAAGAGGTCGAAGTCCGTGATGCGCGCCAGATGCCGGAGCGCGGGAGGTGGCTCGAATGCCGCATCCTTCACGATGCTGCGCAAGCGCACGTAGGCCTCTTCGCGACGACCCCGCGCCGCGAGGAACAAGCAGACCACATCGTTCAGGGTATAGGGCTGCGGCAGGTCCGAGGTGCGGACGTTGAGCCGGACCGCGAGCTTCTCCGCCACCCAGTCGAACAGCAGCCGCGGACCATGGTCGGTGGAGACCATGAGCAGCTCCGGTCCCACGATCGGGATGACGCGGTGCTCCTCGATGAAGCTGAGCAAATCGTCCCACGCGTCCTCATCGAGCGTGGAGGTCGCCAGTACCGCAGCAGCGCCGTTAGCCATGGAAATCGGGATGCAAACGAAGCACAGGAGCCCCTACCGTTCCAACAAATCGAGCACTCGCCGGCTGGGCCCCAGGAAATCCCGGATCCACGACGCATGCGCCTGAGTCTTGTTCTTGATGCACCGAGTGTGCCGCAATGCGTCGAGCCCTGCAATGCTGCGCACCCGACCGTCGCCACTGCGACGCAGCCGGCGGGTGCGGCTACAATTCAAATCGCACCGTCATAAGAACACCACGAACAGCGTATGCAAGCGCAGATTGCGGCGGCACCGGTCTGGCATTCGGACGGTGAGCTGGCCGCAGAGATCCGCCCCACCCGACACGCCGCAGCCGCGGTGGGCGCCGTGCTGCTCACCGGCGCCACGGGCTATCTCGGCAGACATCTGTTGCAGGCGCTGCTCGGGCAGCGCTTCACGCACGTCTATTGTCTGGCGCGCCCGAGCGAGCATCTGAATGCGGCCGCGCGCGTCAGGAGCGCCCTGGGGCAAGCAACGCCGCCAATCGTAGGCGAGCGGCTGCGAGTCTTCGCTGCTGATCTGTCGCTGCCCGATCTCGGTCTCTCCCCGAGAGACTATGCGCGGCTCGCGCGCGAGGTATCCGTGATCGTTCATTGCGCAGCGGATGTGAGCTGGTCGCGCTCCTACGCAAAGCTGCGCGCGACGAACGTCTGGCCGGTCGCGCATCTGCTGCGGCTCGCCTGCCATGGTCCCGCCAAGCACTTCGCGCTGATATCGAGCATGGCGGTGTGCTATTCCGCGCATGAGTCCCTGCACACCAGCGAGCAGAGTGATCCAATCGCCTATGTTTCGAGCATGCCGCTCGGCTACGCACAGTCCAAAGCGGTCGCGGAAAGCCTGGTGCGTCAGGCTGCCGAGCGCGGCCTGAGCGCGAGCATCTTTCGGCCGGCGCTGATCGCCGGGCACAGCGCCAGTGGCCAAGCCAACGCTGCAGACTTCGTGTCGTGGCTAGTAAGCGGCTGCATTCGCATGGGATACGCACCGGATGTCGAGTGGCAGCTCGACGTGGTGCCGGTCGACTACGTAGCCGCAGCGATTACGCTCAACCTGAATGCCTGCAGTGATCTGCGTACCTTGCACATCGCGCATCCGCAACCCCGCGATTGGCGCGCGCTCGTACTGTTTCTGAATCTCTACGGTTATCCCGTGCGCCTGGAGCCATTCGCGCGCTGGCTCGACCGACTCGGCGATTTTCCTGACCCGACGCTGCCGTTGCGGCGCTTCATTGGTTTCTTCGGCGAACGACCGCCGGGCTGCGGCGGACGCACGGCGTCGCAGATCTATCAGGCCGAGGGCAATCCGCGCATCTCGAGCCGCGAGAGCAGCGCACGCCTGTTGCAGCAGGGACTTTCACCGCCGCGCCTGGATGCAGCGTACTTCGGCGGCTATCTGGCTGCGCTGGTTCAGGCGGGCTCGCTCGACCCGCCGGGGCAAGCCCCGCCGCGCCGGCCGCGCGCCGCAACGCTCGACGAATCGGTGTGGGATGCACTTGAGTGCAATGACGGCGGCACACGCGCCTTCGGCCGCGCGGCGCACTGGAGGCTTGCCCGCTTCGAGCCGAGCGCGAGCATCACCACCGAGATCATTTCGTGGCGGCACGGCGGTTGCATCGGTCTGTACGGTGTGGCGGATAGCCGCGCCGACTCACTCGAAGCCGACATGATTCTCAAGGTCAGAGCCCTCGACGAGGAAGCGCTCGCAACGGCGATCGCGGTGGCCGCGGCCTGCGATCCGGAGCTGGGCCGACTGTGCGCCCGCTTCGCGAGTCATCTGGAATTTCACGGCGGGGGCGAGCGCGAGCTCGCGGTCTACCGCTCGGGCATAGCCGCGATCGTCAAACACGCGCCGCACTGCTACGCCTTCGGGCGCGAGCCAGGCTCCGGTCGCGTGATGCTGCTCCTGGAGCGATTGAACGATGGGGAACTGCTCGACTCGATCGACCAGCCTCACCTCTGGAGCCGCGAGCACATCGAGACTGCCCTGCGCGATCTCGCCGTTATCCATGCCATCGGCTACGGCGGCGACCTGCACGCGGTCCAGGGAGCTCACGTCATTCCCAGATTTCACGCCACCGACATCACGGCAGCAAGCGAGCTCTGGAGCGCGCTCTATCGGCACGAACGGCGTTTCCTGGAGGAATGGGGGAGCGCGGATCTCCTCGACCGGGTGGGCGGCTGGGTGGCGAGCGTGGCCGCATGGGCGCCGCGCTATGCTAGCCATAGCCCGGCGCTCGTTCACAACGACTGCAACCCACGCAACATGGCCTTTGGACGTGATGAGCACGGGCTCGTGACTTATCTCTACGATTGGGAGCTGTGCGCACTCGCTCCACCGCAGCGTGATCTCGCGGAGCTGCTGTGCTTCACCCTTGATGCACAGGACATTGATACGCACTGGCTTGGGTATGTCGAGCTCCATCGGTCCGAGCTCGCGCGCCGCAGCGGGTGCGCGATCGACCCGCAAGCCTGGCGGGCGGGATTTCGCCTCGCGCTCGCCGACTTCATGCTGCGCCGGCTGTCGCTGTACATGATGCTGCATACGCATGTGAGACAGCGCTTCCTGCCGCGTGTCGTGCGCTGCTGGGATGCTCTGGACCGTGCCTGCGATGGCTGAGGGGGTGATCTCGCAAAACCTGACCACGGCCGCGGAGCTGTCACTGCGCTTCTGGCAGGCAGTCGCGTTCGTGATTCCCGTGACGCTCGCCGGACTGATTCACATCGCGGTCATCAAGCTCGACCTCTTCGCAGCCCTCGGAAGGTGCCCGCTGGATCAGCATCTGACGCTCAGAGGCCGACGACTGCTCGGACAGAACAAGACGCTGCGCGGCGCGCTGATCATGACGGGCGCGACATCGCTCATGACCGGACTGCTGGCGCAGACAGCAGCCCCGCTCTATCAGCGCCTCGCCATCTGCCCTTTTCAAGTTTCGCATCCCTGGCTCTGGGGACTGCTGGTGGGTGCCGGCTACTGGCTGGGTGAGTTGCCCAACAGTTTCGTGAAGCGACAGCTGGATATCGCGCCTGGCGCCATGGCGGCAGGGACGACCGGCATCGTCTTCTGGCTCGTCGATCAGCTCGACTCGGTCGCGGGAGTGTTCCTGTTACTGTCGATCGTGTGGCGGCCCGATGCGCTGCTGATCGTCATCGTGGCCGCCATGGCCTTGCTGCTGCACCCGCTCGTCGCCGCCCTGATGGTCGCGCTGCGACTCAAGGTGCGCGTCGGATGAGCGCGCGCAACTTCAACATTCCAAATTCCATCTCGACACTGCGCATCATCAGCGTCCCGCTGCTGCTGCTGCTTGCTTTCAAGGGCGCACGCACGGCGTTCACCTTTGTGCTCGCTGCATCGCTTGTCATGGACATCCTCGATGGCTTTCTCGCGCGGCGCTTGAACCAGCAGACCCGGCTCGGCGCGCAGCTCGACAGCTGGGGCGACCTGCTCACTGTGGTCGCCTACTGCATTGCCGCCTTCTGGCTGCGACCGCTCGCTTTGCGGCACAACGCCATTTACGTGGAGGTCGCGGCGGCCGCCTACGTCTGTCCGATCCTCTTCGGCTTCATGAAGTTCGGACGCCTGACGAGCTATCACACTCGGCTCGCGACGGTCGCCGCCTACCTCATGGGGGTGGCGGTGATTGCATTCTTTGCTGGCTGGTCAGAACTGCCGCTACGCCTTGCCTGTGTCGTGCTGCTCGCGTCACAGATCGAGGAAATCGCGATCACCGCAACACTTGCCTCATGGCATGCGAACGTGCGCGACTTGCACCATGCGCGGCAGATCCGCCAGCGGGATGGGCAAACGCGAGCGCTCGCCGGCGAGCGCTCGCGCATCAACTGAACGCTACCGAGCAGCCGCCCCGTCTATTTCACGGCAGCAGCATGTCCTGCCTGTCTCACCGGCGCCATCAGATGCTGATAGGGAGTCCCGGCCCACATCACGTAGGGCATCGAGGTGTCGGGATCCGCATCCTTTGGATACGCGTCGTAGAAGCCCGCATCGGCACCGAGGATCATGACGTGCGGACCAGTCTTGATCCAATGATTCGTGGCCGTGGGCTTGCTCGCGTAGGGATCTGTGTTGCTGGCATCGGTACCACCGGCCAGCATGTACATCAGGGCGACCTTGCCGCTGGGCGGAGTCGAGTGCGTAAGGTACGCGTGCAACCATTCCATGGCGGGCGGATCCATGCACATCGGATCAGGTCCCGGTGTGGCCGGATTGTCCGGCATGCAGGTGAAGTTGTTCGTACCCTTACGCAAGGTGTGCATTTTGCCCTCTGCATCCATCGTGACGATCGTGGCGTTCTTGCCCACATTGGACGGAGCTGCGGACTCGGCGCTCGCAATCAATTGCGCCTCGGTGGGTGCGTGCTTGGCCGCCGGCGCTTGCGCAGGTGAATCGGCTAATGAGACTCGACACATCCACGCGCCGAGAGCGAACAAGGTGGCCCCCAGCAACAACGGCTTCGACGAGGTCGGTGTGCGCATGTGCTTTCTCCCCTTCATTGCCCGAACGATTGTGATGATCGGGAAAAATTGTGGTGAATTATCCGCTGGGAATTACACCTTTGAAAGGTGTGTGAAAGAGTGCTGCCCAGTCCGGCCCGAAGGCCGGTCCGGCTGCCACGCGGTTGTGCAGCGCAGCGCCTGATATCATCCGGTAGATGCGTTCCGCGCTGCTGGCAAGCTGCCTGTACGTCCTTTGCATCGCATCCTGGGCGCAAGACGTTCCCCCGGAGCCCGCCGATCCCGCCGCGAGGGCCGCGGCACGCGAGAAAAGGAACGCGGCGGATGCCATCGAGTGGAACACCAACCCGGCGTCCAAGGATCCGCGCGACTTCTCGGGCGTGTGGTGGACGCGCGGCTATGACCGCACGTTCCGCCCGATCACAGATCCACCGCTGTCACCCGCGCAGGCGGCCAAGCTTCTGCCGTTCACGCCACTCGAGGCGGCGAGCTGGCAGCATCACATCGACATGGAGAAGAAGGGCACGCCGATCGCCGATGCCCCCACACAGTGCTTTCCGCACGGCATTCCGCGCCTCATGGCCTCGCCCTACCCGATCCAGATCGTCTACACGCCAGGCCTCATCACCCTGCTGCACGAGGTGGGTCACAACGTCCGCTTCATTCACATGGACGGCAAGCCCCCACCAGCGGACACGCCAGCGACTTTTCTCGGCTACTCGGTGGGCCACTGGGACGGTAATACGCTCGTCATCGTCACGGACCATTTCAACGATCGCACTCAGATAGATGAGGAGGCGCTCTCGCACGGCCTGCGGCTGCGGATCACCGAGCGCCTGACCAAATTCACCAACAAGTATGGCGGTGTCGAGCTCAGGAATCTGATCACGATCGAAGATCCCGAGCACTTCACCAGGCCGTGGACCGCGGAGCGAACCTATCCCTGGCGGGGCGACGCGCGCATCGTCGAGTACTCCTGCGAGGAGAACAATCGCAATGCGCCGGTGAACGGTGTCTCGGTGGCGAAGTAATGACTTGGGCGGCTCTGGCGGCGCTCATCCACAGTCGCGGCCTTGCTGCGCTGACCTGTCTGGTCGCCTGTCTGGTCGCCTCCACCAGCGTCGCTGCGCCCGCAGCGCAGGCGCCGCTCTTTGAGCAGCCACCACCTGGCACGCCCAACTTCACAGGCAAGTGGGCCATGCCGAAGGCCATCAGCCACCTCCTCACTGCCGATGGCCATGAGCCGCCGCTGAATGCCGCGGGAAAGGCGCAGTACGAGCAACGCCAGGCGGCGCTGAAGGCGGGCGATAAGAGGCTCGATCCGATCTCGGCCTGCCTCATGCATGGCACGCCGCGACTGCTCTATGCGCCCTACCCTTTTCTGATCCTGCAGACGACGCGCAGCGTGAACTTCGTGCACGAGGTGAATCACACCTTTCGCAACATCTATTGGGACGAGAAGCTCCCGCAGGATCCCGATCCGACCTATCTCGGCTCGTCCGTCGCTCGCTTCGAAGGCGCCACGCTCGTCATCGATACAATCGGCTTCAACGACAAGACCTGGCTCGACTACTCGGGATTACCGCACGGCGAGAAGTTGCAGGTGCAGGAGCGCTACACGCTCTCGGGTCCGAACACTGTCCACGGCTCGGTGACGATCACCGACCCGGACTACTACACCATGAGCTGGAGCAGCCGCTTTGTTCTCAAGAAGCAGCCAGGAATGGACCTCAAAGAGAACGTGTGCACGGATACGCACCGGATGTGATCTGCGGGTAGCAGATGGCGGTACACCTCTGGCTTACTTGCAGAGGTCGGTCACGCAGATCGAGGCGAGCGTGCGTCCTTCGGGCGGCACAGGCAGGCCGCGCTGCTGCATCAATCGGCGCAGCAGCGCGGAGGTCTCGGGATGCGCGATCGCTGACTGCACACCGACGCGCACCAGACCGTCGGCGTAGTCGATCGCCTGCCACGACACCCCTGCGAGCGCATGAACCGTATCGCGGCTGCCGATGTCGTGCAGGGATAGATCGGCACCGTGCTGCACGAGCAGCTCGATCACGTCGTTGCGACCCTTGTGCGCGGCGCCCATCAGCGCCGTGCGCAGATCGACGAGGTCCTGGGCATTTACGTCGGCTCCGAGCTCCAGGAGGAATTTGACCGCGTCATAGGTCTCCTGGCGTGACCACTCGTAGGTGACTCCTTCCACCCAGCCGATACCGCTCGCCACCATCAGCGGCGTGACGTTGATGTCGGTGGCGATCTTGGGATCGGCGCCGTGCGCGAGCAGCAGCTTCATCAACACCAGGTCACCGGACTGCGCCGCGCGCAGGAAGGGCGTCGCACCTTCCTCCTCCAACCACTGGTTCGTGAACACGGTGCGCGTCTCGGTGCTGGAGTGCATTCTCATGTTGGGGTCCGCGCCGGCGGCGAGCAGCTCCTTGATGAAATCGAGGTGATCCATGTCCGGCTTGCGCACGGGATAGTCGCCCGCCTCGATGTTGCGGTTATCGGTTGCGATGTAGAGCGGTGTCCAGCCACCTTCGTTGGCAATGTTGGGCTTGGCGCCCTTCTTGAGCAGATATTCTCCCAGCCGGTAGTACTTGTTCTGAGTGGCGACGAGCAACGGCGTCCAGCCGTACTCGCTGGTCTCATTCACGTCCGCGCCCGCCTCCAGCAGCACCCTCGCCGTGGGGAAATCGCCCTGGCGCGTGGCGAAGATGAGAGGCGTCAGGCCTCCCCAGCGCTTCTTGCTGCGCAGCGCGGGCTTGGGCAGCGGATGAGAGTTGAGTACACCCTTGGCCGTGTCGATCTCCTCGTGCACACGCTCCTGGGCCGCGGCCGAGTCCTGCTTGACCACCACTCCCGCGAGACCGTATCCGAATGCGAACTCGGCGATGCGCTCGCGACCGGTCTGGGCGAGGTATGGCCTGCGGCCGGGCTCGAGCGTCCCCGAGCGTGCACTCACGTCCGCACCCTTGGAGATCAGAAATCGCGCGGCCGCTGCGTTCGCGTTGGCCGCCGCCCACATGAGCGCCGTCGTTCCCCTGAGCTTCTCGCGCGCGTCCACCGTCGCGCCGTGGGATGTGAGTAGCTCGAGCACCGGCAGGCTGCCGGTGCGCGCGGCCATCATGAGCGGCGTCTCGCCGTTTGCGAGCGTCTGCTCGACATCCGCACCCCCGTTGAGCAGTGCCTTGACGAGCGCAGCGTTACCCGCTTCGCACGCGAGTGCGAGCGGGGTCATGCCGGTGTCGGTGGCAACGTTCGGTCGCGCCCCCGCAGCCAGCAGCGCCGCGGCCGTATGCGCATCACCCTCATATGCCGCCCAGTGCAGCGCGGTGCTGCCGTCGGCCTGAGCGGCATTCACGTCCGCATGGGCCATGAGCAGCGCCTGCAGGCGCGCGGCGTCGTGTCCCATGACGGCGTCCGCCACATCGCTTGCCGCGGCCGCGATCTGCTGGCCCGAGAGGATCACCAGCATCGCAAGCGTTGAGGCGAGTCGCTTCAAAGCTGCCTGCCGACCGGTTGCCCGTTGACCATAGCCTTCATGAGGCTGCCGCCGTTCGAGCCGTCCTTGAGCGGATGGATCGTCACCTCGATCGCATCGCCCGCCTTGATCGAGGAGCGCTTCCATCCCTGACGGCTCAAGGCATTGGGACTGCCGCCCTCGATCGACCATTCCACCGGTGTGCCGGTCTTCTCGTCCATGACGAGCACCTGCACCCAGATGTGGGGATTGGTCCACTGGACCTCCTTCACGGTGCCCACCAGGGTCTTCTTGGCCGTCTGGTCGAACATCGCGAAAGAGTGGTGTGCCCAGGCGATTCCCCCCCAGGCGGCGAGCATGAGCAGGCTCGCGATCGCTGTTCTTGATTTCATGGAAGACATCTCCCTTGGAAATTCGTTCGTGAAACTCAGATGTTGGCGAGTCGGCCGGTGCTGTCGCCGAAATGGTCGGCGCGCACGTCGAACATATCGAGAATGCTCAGGAGCAGATTGCCCGTGGGCACAGTGCGGCTGGCATAGGGCAGGTGACGATCGCCTTGCAGTCGGCCCGAGGCCCCGCCCACCAGCACGTGCGGCACGTCGTAGTGCAAGTGCTGATTGGAGTTACCCATGTTGGATCCGTACAGGATCAGCGAGTGATCGAGCAGCGTGCCGTCGCCCTCCTTGATCGCCTCGAGCTTCTTCACCAGGTAGGCGAGCATCTGGACGTGATAGCGATTGACCTTCGCGAACAAGGCGATCTGGCCAGGATCCTCGGCATGATGCGAGCCGCCGTGGAAGCTGATGTTCGTGCCGCTCTCCGGATAGACCCGGCTGGTCAGATCGCGCGCGAACAGCATCGTCGCGACGCGCGTGATGTCCGTCTGCAACGCCAGGGCGAGCAGATCCCACTGCACCTGAATGTGCTCGTGAAAGGATTCCGGAACGCCAAAGGGCATCGCGGGACCCGGTGCGCCGCTCGAGGCGCGCTCGGCGATGGCCAGCCGGCGCTCGACCTCGCGCACGTCATCGGCGTACTGCTCGAGGCGCATCTGATCGGTGTGCGGCACCTCGCCGATCAGCTGGTTGAGACTACCGGTGACCGAATCGAGGATGCTCTCCTGCCGCGCGCGCCGCGCGCGGCGCAGCTCCGGTGAGCTGCCGTCACCGAACATGCGCTCGAATACGGTCTGCGGGTCGATTTCCATCGGCAGTGGGCGTGTCGGCGATTGCCAGGAAATGGTGTTGGTGTACACGCAGCTGTAGCCCTCGCCACAGTTGCTGGAGTTCGCGCCGGGATCCTCCACCGCGAGCTGCACGGAGGGCAGCAGCGTGTCCTTGCCGATCTGGCGCGCGATGACCTGATCAATTGAGATGCCGACCTCGATGTCGGCGCCCGTGGTCTTCTTGGGCTTCATGCCGGTGAGATATGCAGCCGCGACGAAATGATCCGCGCCGGTGACACCGGGCGGGTTCTCCGAGGATTTCGACCACAAGCCGCTGGTCAGCACGACATGCTTGCGATACGGCTCGAGAGGCTCATAGACGAACGGAAATGCAAATCCGGGAGTGCTCTTCTCGGGGATCCAGTAGCCAGGCGCCACGCCGTGGGGCACGAATGCGCCGACGAAGCGCGTGGGCAGGATCTGCTTCTCGTAGGCCTGCGCGCCGCGCGCCGGCAGCATCGACTCGAGCAACGGCAGTCCCAGTGTGGTTCCCAGCCCCCGCAGGAACGTGCGTCGCGCAAGCTTTCGATTGGTGATGAAGAACACGTGCTCTCCTTCAGCTCCCGTGCCGGATCGTGGGCCCAGATGCTCGCGCCTGAGTCGACAGGATCGGACCCTTGGCACCGTTGTCGCCCGAGGTGACGTTCATGCGGAACAGATCGCTCATGACGATCGCCTCGATCAGGCTTCTCAAACGATAGTCGTCATGCGCCGCGCTATGCAGCACGCTGCGGACCATGGGCATGTCCGAGTACTCGATGCCCCGCCCCAACGCATAGGTCATGAGGGCCTGGGTCACGTTACGCAGGTACTGCTCCTGATGACGCAGCAGAAAGGCGCGTATTCCCGCCGGACCGTCGACCTGCGTACCGTCGTACAGCACGCCGCGCGCATCGATCGGATTGCCGCCATCCTCGGTGCGCCAGTGACCGATCGCATCGAAAGGCTCGAGCGCGAATCCGATCGGATCCATGAGCTTGTGGCAGCTCGCGCAGACCGGATCCGCGCGGTGCCGCTCCATCTGCTCGCGCATGGAGGGCGGCCGCGAGTTTCCGGCGGCGTCCGCCGGCTTGGCCTTGAGGGCCGGAACGTTCGGCGGCGGATTCGGTGCCGGAACCCCGATCAGGGTCCGCAGCACCCAGTTGCCGCGCACAACCGGTGAGGTGCGGCCCGGCTGCGAGGTGATCGTGAGGATCGCGCCCTTGCCGAGCAATCCCCAGCGCGCGCTCTGGCTTTCATCCAGTGTGACCCGCCGGTAGTAACTGCCGCGCACGCCGGCAATGCCATAGTGCATCGCCAGGCGCCCGTTCAGGAACGTGTAGTTCGCGGTCAGCAGCTCGAGGACGCTGCGATTCTGCTCGAGGATGCTGTCGAACAGCAGCTCGGTCTCCTTGCGAAACGCCTGACGCAGATTGTCGTCGAAGTCCGGAAACTGATCGACGACCGGAGCGTGCGTTGTAAGCGCGCGCAGCCCGAGCCATTGATCCGCGAAGTTCGTCGTGAGCGCGGTCGCACGCGGATCCGCGAGCATACGCCTCACCTCGGCCCTCAGGACCTGGTCCTTGCCGAGCTCACCCGAATCGGCCAGGCGCAGCAGCGCCTCATCCGGAATGCTGCTCCAGAGGAAGAACGACAGCCGCGCTGCCAGGTCGCGGGCGTTCACGTGATAGGGCGCACCGGCGGGCAGACCGGCCGGCGCCAGCTCCACCCGAAAGAGAAACTTCGGATCTGCCAGCAGTCGCTGCACGAGCGCCTCGATGCCGGAGTCGAAGGAGCCATCGCGCCGACCGAGCGTGTAGAAGTGCACCAGCGTATCGATGTCCGCGCTGGTCGCGTAACCACGATAGGCGCGCCGCGCGAGTGCAGTCGCGATCGCGCGGGCGCAGGATGGCTCCTCGCTGGCCTGCTTCGGAGCGCAGCTCAGGATGCGCTCGCGGCTGGGTGAGTCCTTGGCGACGGTGCCTTCGGCCGGGCCGTCGATGCGCACCCGGCCGATGTGGGGGTAGAACGTGAATCCCGGCAGGCCGCCGGTCTCGATCGTGCTGCGATCGAACGCGTGATTGAGATCCAGACCGGGCGCATAGTTCGTGGCGAGGAAGGTTACTCCGACGCGATGCGATCCGGCCGCCACGGGCACGGTCACGTCGATGGTGCGCAGCTGACCGGTCTGCTCCTCGTCGATCTTGCGATTGACGTTCAGCGCCTTGTCCCAGTCCACCGTGGCCACGCGCTTACCGTCGAGATAGACCAGGACGTGCTCGCCGCGAATTTCGCCGAAGGGGCGGAAGTTACCCATGTTGCCGAGATTCACCGAGAACACTTTGAAGGTATAGGTGCCATCGGCCGGGAACGTATGGTCGATCGCGAGTCCGCCGCGCGTTCCGAATGGCAGACCCTCGACGTGGTAGTTCTGCGTGGTGTCCTCTGCGACGCGGTAGGTCGCCTGCGTGGGCGTGGTCGCAGTCCCGAGCGCAGTGCGGCTGATGCGGGCGGCGGCCGATAGATACGCATCGAGCAGCGCCGGTGAGAACGTGAGCGTGCCGGCCTGATTGTCGAAGCCGCGACTCGAGTCATCTGCCGGCAGCAGCTGCGTCACGTCGATGTCGAGGGCGAGCAGGTCGCGCACGGCGTTCTGATACTCGACCCGATTCAGGCGATGCAACCGCGGCATCGACAGATTCGGCTTCGCGTGAGCGTCGATCTCATCCTCGAGCGTGGTCGCAAACGCCTGCACGGTCTGCCAGTCCGGACGTGGCTTGCCCGTGGGCGGCATCATGCCGGCCCGCAGCTTCCTCAGCATCCGCTCGGCGAGCTCTGCGTTCTCGTGTGCCTTGCCGGGATCGAAGACTTCGAACTCGACTCCGCCCGCGTAGTCGTCGTAGTTATGGCAGACCCGGCAGTATCGAGTGAGCAGGTGCTGCTGGGCATCGACAGAGAGGGCTCTCGGGGCAGTGTCGCCGCGGCCAGGCAGCAGTGCCACCGACAATGACAGCATCCCCAGGCCCGCGATCGTACGGACCGGTCCTGCCGGAGCACACCTGCGTTTTCCCTGCCAAGACCTCAACTGCACACCCCTCTTGGGAATCGCGGGTACGACGCGGATCCCGAGACCGTCAGTGCCCCCCGGGACCGAATCGCGATGGCCGCGGCCATCTTGTTCTGCGCGGTGAAGGTCGGTTGAGATTACAACAGCTACCGGGCAGGTATTCCAGTGACGTAAGCTCCGGAAAAGCCTCGGGCATGATCCCTTGCTCGCCGGTCAAGAATGGATGGAGATCCGGCTGATGCCGGCTCAATCGGCTGCGCCGCGGGTGATCGGCGGGAGTGCCGCCAAGGCTATGATCTGCAGGGGTGGAGGTCGCATTGTCAAATGACCGGCTTCGTAACGATCGGCGCTAGAGCGGCGCGCGCACGCCGCAGCGCGGCGCTCGCGATCGCAGGGCTCGCTGTGATGGTGGCAGCGACAGGCGCTCCCCGCCCCACCACGCTATACAACAGCGGCGACCCGACCTTGGCCTTGACCCCCCCGCTGCGTGGTGCCGGCTCAGCCCCGCCGGGCTCTGCGCCCCCCAATCCAGACCCGCACGACCTCGAGGGGATCTGGTGGCTGCAGGGCTATGAGTACATGTTGGGTCCGGAGCCGGGCATTCCGCCACCGCTGAAACCCCAATACCTGCGGGTACTCGAGCGGCGCATCCGAGCGAAGAATCGCGGTACTCCCGAGGCCGACGCATCCACGCAGTGCCTGCCGCATGGCATGCCGCGCCTCATGGAGAGTCCCTATCCCATCGAGATCGTGCAGACGCCCGGGCGACTCACGTTCCTGCATGAGGTGGCGCACAACATCCGCCGCATCTGGCTCAACCGGCCGCATCCCCCGCATCCGGTCCCGACCTTTCTCGGCGATTCCGTCGGCCATTGGGAAGGCGATACCCTCGTCGTGGATACGATCGGACTCAACGACCGCACGTTCATCGACGATGAGGGCAGCAGCCATTCCACTCAGCTGCACGTGATCGAGCGCTTTCGGAAGATCGACAACGGAGCGAATCTCGAGCTCACCATGCGCGTCGAGGATCCCGTCACGCTCGAGCACCCCTACAGCTATCACCGCATCTATCACTGGCGTCCGGACGCGCGACCGCAGGAATACATCTGCGAGGAGAACAATCGCAACGCGCCCATCAATGGAGTCACCATCGCCAAATGAGGCTCGTAGTGCTTGCGCTGCTGGCGTCCGCTGCTGTCTGCTTGACCGGCATGGTGCAGGCCGCACAGCCGGATTTGACGGGCGTGTGGATGATCACCAGACGCGTCGATGCGCTGCGTACCAGCGAGGGAGCCGCTCCGCCATTGAACGACGGCGCCAAGAGCGTTTATGCGCAGCACCGCGCGGCGGCCGCGCGCGGGGACTACTCCTTTGATGGCGTGACGCGCTGCCTGCCGCCGGGTCTGCCGCGACTGATGCTGATGCACGAGCCCTTCGAGATCCTGCAGAAGCCCAAGGTCATCTACTTTCTGCATCAACTCAACCGGCTGCCCCGCCGCGCCTATGTCGATGAGCAGCTGCCCACCGATGTAGATCCGCACTATCTCGGCTACTCCGTCGCGCACTGGGAGGCCGGTGCGCTCGTGATCGAGTCATCGGGCTTCGAGGCAGGCACGCTGCTCGATAACTCGGGGCTCCCGCATTCCGATGCCCTGCGTCTGACCGAGCGCTACGAGCTCAGCAAGGATGGCCGGCAGCTGCACGCACGCTTCACCATCGACGATCCCAAGACGTTCACCCAGCCCTGGTCCACGCAGGCCGACTACATCAAGCGGGACAATTACGAAGTGCCCGAGGAGACCTGCGCCGACAAGGCTCCCGACAAGAGGCCGCGCAATTGAACGTTTGAATGACGTGGGTTGTCCGTGCTGCTTGCAGGCCGCACAATGCGCGGCCCATTCGCCAGCTGCCACACGGGCGACCACGCTTTGACTGATCACCTCAAGGACCGCATCTCGCCGTTTGTCGTGGGCGTTTCCGGACATCGGGACGTCCACCCCGACACCGTGCAGCACTTGCGCGCCGCGGTAAGCGGCTTCCTCGAGCAACTGAAGGAGCACCTGCCGCACTCCGAGCTGCGGATCGTGGCGGGCATGGCCGCCGGCGCGGATCTGCTGGTCGCACGGGCTGCCGTCGAGCTCGGATTCAGCGTCGAGGCGCTGCTACCGATGCCGCTTGCGCAGTACGCTGCGGATTTCGATGGCGACTCACTTGCACAGCTCGAGGAGCTGCTCGCGCACCCGCGGGTGCACCGCCGCGAGCTCCTACTCGGCGGATCCGCGTACGAGGAACCGCCCGCGCCGAGCAGTGCGGCGCGCGATGCGCGCTACTCGATGCTCACTCAAGGCCTCATGCGCGGGTGCAGCCTGCTGATTGCGCTCTGGGACGGGGAGCCATCGCCGCTGCCTGGCGGCACGGCGGATACGGTGCTGCGCTATCTCGGTGTGCGCACCGACGCCACGAGTCATGACTCACAGGTGCAGTTCAGGGACGCGCCGGTCGATCAGGACATCCCCGCGCGGTTCGTGTACTGGATTCCAACGGAGCGATCGAGCGCCCGGCAGGTCTTCGATGCCCATTCGCCCTGCTTTCTCATGGGTATCGGCGATAATGCATTGCACCGCTTGCCCGCGATGCCCCAGCGACTCGAGATGCAGCTGCGCTCGCTCGACGCTTACAACCGCGAGTACCAGCACTTTGTCAGCCAGCGTCGCGCTGCCGCAGCACCGGACTCCCTATTGAGGGGACTACCCGCGACACTTAGCCTGGACCCGCGCGACGTGCCCACGCTCGAGCGCATCGATGCTCAGTACGGCAAGGCCGATGCACTCGCCGTGCACTTCCAGCGGCGGTCGGACCGGCTGTTCAAGTTCCTCAGCAGCGTCGGTTTCGCACTGGGCCTGGCCTATCTCGCCTATGACAAGCACATGGGCACGCGATTGCTGTTACTCGTGTACCTTCTGATCCTGATCGCAAGCGCTGGGGTCTATTACACGCTGCACGAGCGCCGCTGGTTTGCCAATCATCTCATGTGCCGCGCACTTGCGGAGACACTGCGCGTCAAGTTCTACCTGCGAGTCGCGCACGCCGATCACCTGGTCGATGCCGAAGAGATTCTGTCGCTCTCGGGCATCGATCGCTTTCCTGGCTTTGGCTGGATCGGTCACGTTCTGAGGGGTGTGGAAGCGGAAGCGGCGGACGGCGCTGCGACGGCGCGGCAGGCATACTGCGATGGCGTTGCCGCGGCCTGGATCGAGAATCAGCGGCAGTACTTTCTGCGCAAGGTGGCCAAGCTCCACCAGGCGGAAGTACGCACCAGGTGGCTCAAGCGAATCCTGTTCGGCGTTATCCTGGCTGTCGTCCTGGCACTGCTGCTGCTCGGTGAATCCGCGGGCACTACGCTCATGAGGGGAATCACGATGGAGGCAGCCCTGACTTTCGTCACGGGACTCGTCGCCGTCATGCTCGCGGCCTGGGAGCTTCACCGCAACAAAATGGCGACTCGCGAGCTGCTGTGGCAGTACCGCAACCAACTGAAGCACTTCCAGCAGGCGAGTTTGCGGCTCGCACGTACGGTTGCGGTGGACCGCCGCCTCGAAGTCCTCGCCACGCTAGGCAGAGACTCCCTGATGGAAAGCTATCTCTGGACCATCCATCGGTTTCATCGTGAACACGAGCCGCCGGGACTGACCTGACGGATCGTGACGGCTCACACCGCTCGGGCGTTAGTGCTGACGGCCGTGCGCGGCAGCACCACGGTGAGCCGATTACGGCCGTCCGCCAGGCGCTGGTAGTCGAGCGAGCTCGCGGCGTGACGCACCAGCAGCAAACCGAACCCGCCCCGGTAGTCCAGGGATTGCGGCGGCGGCGGATCGGGACGTGCGCGCGGATCGAACGCTACGCCGTCGTCCTCGAATGTCAGTCGCATCAACTCGAGGCCGAGCTCGAGCGTCACGTGTACGTGCAGCTCGGACTTACGCGCGTCGGGCGCACCGTGGCGCACGATATTGGCGACGATCTCCTCGAACACCAGCTCAACGCTGTACCGGGGCGCTGCGTCGAGCTGCACCGAATCCAGGGCGCCGCGTAGCTGCCCGAAAGCTCGCTCGAAATCCGCACGCGTACCTGAAAAGCGTAACTCGAGCGCGCACTGCACGCGGGGTCCTTTCAACCTCGTATGGCCGCTACGGCGGCGACGGCGTCCGCACGCACGGGCACGATGTTGTTCAGCGAGGTCGTCTCAAACACCTGTGCGACCAGGGGCCGCGCGCCATAGAGAACCAGTTTGCCGCCGTGGCGGCCCAGCGCCCGCGCGATGGTGATGAACATGCGAATCGCGAGCGACCCGACGAATTCGACCTGGGACAGATCGACGATGGCACGCACGCCACGCGGCACAACCTGCGCGGTGAGACGCGCCTCGATGTTTCCAACGCCTGCCGTATCCAGTCGACCGGTGAGCGCGACTTTGAGGACTCCTTCGCCGGCATCCGAGGTATGCATCTGCATGGTGTTACTCCGGCCGGCGGCCAACGCCGGCAGCATCGCTCTACTCATTCATTTTAACCAGGACCGTCGACTCACCGAAACATACGGTCCAGTTCGAGCCTTGTCGGACCTGGCTAAGCATCACCGCTCGTCATACCATCCGGGAAAGCCGCCGCTCGGCGGTGTCTGGCCTTCCTCGAGGCTCTTATGCGCAGTTCGACACTCTTGTTCACGGCCCTTGTTGTGCTTGGCGCCACCGCGGCTGCGGCCGAGCAGCCCCCCCTCATCGACCGAAACTTGTTCTTCGGCGAGATCAGCATTGCCGGTGCGCAGATCTCGCCGGATGGTCAGTATGTGTCGTTCCTGAAACCCTTCAGGGGTGCGCGCAACATCTGGGTCAAGAAGGCGAGCGAGCCCTTCAGTGCCGCACATCCGATCAGTGCCGAGAGCACGCGTCCGGTGCGCGAGTATTTCTGGAGCCGCGACTCGAAGTATGTACTGTACGTGCAGGACGTGGGCGGGGACGAGAACTTCAACGTCTATGCCATCGATCCGCGGCTGCCCGCGGATGCACAGACCGGCGTCCCGCCGACGCGGCCACTGACAAACCTCAAAGGCGTGCGCACCGAGCTCTACGCTGCGCCCAAGAAGAAGCCGGACATCCTGTACATCGGCCTGAATGATCGTGACCCGCGCTGGCACGATCTGTACGAGCTGCATATCTCGACGGGCGCCAAGACCCTGCTGCGCAAGAACACCGAGCGCATCGCCGGCTGGGATTTCGATCACGACGGCAACCTGCGACTCGCCGAGCGCACCGATGCGGCGGGCGATGCGGAGGTACTACGTGTCGATCAGGACGGGTTCAAGCAGATCTACGGCTGCTCAGTGCTGGAGCTGTGCCTTGTTTCGGAATTCGACGCCGCGAACCAGAGCGCTTACCTCATTACGAACAAGGGTGCATTGAACCTGAGCGAGCTCGAGCGGCTGGATCCGGCGACCGGCACGACGACTAAAGTCGAGAGCGATCCGGAGAATCGAGTCGATCTATCCGGCGTCAGGATCTCGGATGTCGACTACCGCATTCTCTTTACGGTCTATGAGGACAGCGTGCCGCGGCGGCACTTCACGGACAAGGGCTTCGAGCAGGAATATCACCGGCTCACGGCACAGCTGCCGGGCAAGGAGATCACCTTCGGCTCGCACTCCGAGGATGAGAACCTGTGGATGATCACCGCTTACAGTGATACCGATCCCGGCTCGACTTATCTGTGGAATCGCAAGGCGCAAAGCGTCACGCTGCAGTACCGTATCCGCGAGGAACTGCCGCGCGACTCTCTCTCGCGGCGCGGACCCTACGAGTTCAACTCATCGGACGGTCTGCGCATCACGGGCTATCTCACCGTGCCCAAGGGACTGGCTCCGAAGAACCTGCCGCTCGTCGTCTGGCCGCATGGTGGTCCCTGGGCGCGCGATCTCTATGGCTACGATACCTACGCGCAGTTTCTAGCCAACCGGGGCTACGCCGTCCTGCAACCGAACTTTCGCGGCTCGACAGGCTACGGCAAGAAGTTCCTGAACGCCGGCAATGGCGAGTGGGGACGCAAGATGCAGGATGACCTCACCTGGGGCGTCAAGGCGCTGGCGAGTGCAGGCATCGTCGACCCCAAGCGCGTCGGCATTGGCGGCGGCTCTTACGGCGGCTATGCCACCCTCGCCGGCGTCGCCTTCACGCCGCACCTGTACGCGGCGGCAGTGGCGTACGTGGCGCCCTCGAATCTGATCACGCTGCTCGATGCCATTCCGCCGTACTGGGAGGCGGGACGCAAGCAGATGTACACGCGCATCGCGGATCCAACGACTGCCGAGGGCAGAGCGCTACTCATCGCGGAGTCGCCGCTGACACAGGCGAAGGCGATCGTCACGCCGCTTCTGGTCGTACAAGGCAAGAACGACCCGCGCGTAAACATTCGTGAGAGCAATCAGATCGTCGCTGCCGTGCGTAACAACGGCAAGCCTATCGAGTACCTGGTGGCACCCGACGAAGGTCACGGCTTCGCGCGACCGATCAACAATCTGGCACTGGTCACGGCGATGGAGCGCTTCTATGCACGTTACCTCGACGGCCGGCAGCAGACTGATGTGCCCGCGGACGTGGCAGCGCGGCTCACGCAAATCACCGTCGATCCGAAGACAGTCAGCGGAGCGGTGAGCCTGAAGGGAGAGCAGAGCGGCGGCGGAGCCGAGCACGCCAAGGCAGATCCGGACTGAGCCCGGAGCGCCTTGGCGGGCGTATCAGCGCTACCTCACGGCGTCCGCTTGGCGCGAAATGCGAGGAACACGTTGCCCGGTGTCTGTCCGGGCATCAATCCATAGCCGGAGTTCACGAATAGGTAGCCGCCGGCTGCGACGATCGAGGCATTGTCGATGGCGCCGCCCTTGCCCGGGATGCCGTTCACGGTATCGAAGTCATGTGCTGTGTCGTACTGGAACAGGAGCGCACCGTCCTTGGCGTCGAATGCGCGCAGGAAGCCATCGAGGCTGCCCACCACGACGGCACCGTCCACGACCGTAGGCGCCGCCGACAGGCCGATCCCGGCACCACAGTTCTTGACGCGCGCCGGCCGATCTCCGCTGCAGTCCGCCTGCGCAATGAATGACCACTCGAGCTCGCCCGTTGACGCATTCACAGCGTGCAGCGCGGCGACCTGTCCGGCGGCGGGCTGGCCGTCGCTTCCTGGCAGCACGCTCACGGGTGCGAACACACGCGTGCCGTCGTAGGCCAGCCCCCAATGGATCCCGCCAGCGATCGAGCCGGGGCCGAAGTTGCGGCTCCAGAGGAGCTTGCCGGTATCGGCATCCAGCGCAAAGAGCGTGCTCGACTTCTGTCCCGCGAGCAGGATGCCGCGCTCGTCCGGTCCCTTGGCGAGCACAACGGAAGCGCCGAAGTCCGCATCTAGGAACACGCCATATTTGGGACAGTTGAGCCCATCGCGGTGGTTGAGGCAGCCCGTCAGGAAGATATCGTCTTTGGTGGCTTGAAAGCGCCAGCGGATGGCGCCCGTCGCGAGATCGATCGCGAGAATGGCATCCGTCGTAGCTGCTGCCGGCTCTGACGTCGCCTCGCCCGTACCGACGTACAGCAGCCCGCGTTTCGCATCGATTGAAGGTGAGCTCCAGATCGGTGCTCCCGAGGGTCCCCAGAGCATCTTGCCATCGCCGCGATCGCGTACGGGCTTGGCATCTTCCATGGTATGCGCAGCCCAGATGATGCGTCCTGTCGCTGCATCGAGCGCGAACACCGCGCCGTGCGTCTTGCAGCATTCGTGGTTGGGATCCGCCCCGAAGTTGATCTCCGATGCCGACAGCGGCACGTACACGCGGTCCTTGTAGAGGAAGGGCGTACCGGTGCCGTTCGACAGTGAGGTGAGCCGCACGGATTGATGCCAGATCTCCTTGCCGGTCGTGGCATCGATCATGTGCACGAGCGGCGCCACGTCACCGAAGACCAGCACCTTGCGGCCTGAGCCGGGCAGCACGCCGTACGCAGCCCCCGTACGCAGAGGGATGTCGTTCTTGTATACCCACTTGAAGCACGGCTGCGCGCCGGAGATGTCGATCGCATAGAGCTGGCCGTAGTCGGATACCGGCAGGAACAGCGTGGAGCCGACGACGGCCGACTGCGCGCGCATCGTGGTCGCGTTCGGAAAAGCGAGCGCCCACGCAAGCTCTAGATTGCGGAAGTCCGCGGTTGCAAGGCCCGCCTGCCGGCGACTCAGGTAGCGGTGGTTCTCGCGGTTGAATCCGAAGCCTGCCACGGTGGGGGCGGCGCTGAGATCGAGCGCGCGATGCTCCGCGGGACACATCATCTTCTCGACCCAGCGATCGTCGGTGACGTTGCGCCCCACCAGATAGTCCATCAAGGCAGCGCGTTCGGCAACGCTGAGCGAACCCGCCTGCGCCTGCATCTTGCCTTCGGTCAGCTCGTAGTGAAGCGTGCCGTAACGCATGCCTTGCAGCGCGGTGAAGGCTGGCGCGCGCGTGATGCCGGGATGATCGTGACAGGAAGCACAGGCGCGCTCATAGACCGCCCTGCCGGGGGGGACCGCCGTCTCGGCCGCTGCCGCTTGCCGTGCCGCGCCGGAGAGCAGTCCGAGCGCAAGCAATGCGACGTGGGGTCGATACCTACGACCAGGCGTTTGCACAGCGCAACACCTGCTCGCTCAGCTCCGCCAAAGGCTGGGCGGATCGCGCACCACTAGGCGGCAGATAAGGGGTCTCGAGTCCGGTCGCATCGATGTACGGCTGATCCAAGAAGAACGACACCACAGGTGCCCTCTGGGGCGCGTGCGAAACAGCGCGGGCGGCCTCCGGCGGGAGGGACCCGGGGTGCCGCGCGCGCCATCCGCGCAGCACGGCGAGCGGCACCAGCCCGACCGCGAGCATCGCCGCGCACTGCCTCAAACATTCGCGACGTGTCATGCGTGCGCCGCGCGACTCGGTTGACGGCCTCACGACAGCTCCTCGGCGGAGGCCCAGATGCCGTGCACCTGCGCACTCGTGCGAAACGGCAATATCACCCGAGCGACATCCCCGGCCTCGAGGTGCCGCGCATCCGCAATGATCAACTCAGAGCGCATCTCGGCGTAGTTGGCAGCGACGCCGACCAGATAACCATCTCCTTCTTCGCGACTACCCGGACGCGGAACGAAGCTGCACTCCTGCAGGCTGTGTGTGTCGCCGGCGAAATAGGCGCTGAATTTGCCCGCCGTGAAATCGAAGCGTCCGTAAGAGTTCGTCACCCGTCCCTTTAGGTTGCCGGCTCGCGCCTGATCAAAAGCACGCTGCGGGTCGGAGAAGCCGGTGAAGCCATAGCGCTGCTCCAAAGTGAGGAACCGCGGGTCCACCTTGCCCAGATCCACGACCGGGAACTGGAACAGAATTTCCTCGGTCCAGCTGTCTTGGCGGGATTTCAGGTCGAGCGTGATCTTGCGCACAAAGGCGCGGGCCTTCTTGGGATCCCAAGGCGAGCCGTCGGTGTTGGGGAAGAACGGAAAGAAATTTCCGTCCCAGAAGGGAGCATAGAGAATGACCTTGCTGCCGACGGTGTGCGCGTTGAAGGTGTGCATCATGCAGCGCTGCGGACCCTTGAACCAGCGCACGTCCTTGCCGTCTCCTTGGCGCGAGAGCACGCCGATGTATCCCGGCTTGTCGAAGTCCCACCACCAGTGGATCTTGCCTTGCTTGAGCAGATCCAGGCTCGTGATGTAGCCGCACATCGGGATGATGAAATGTTTCTGAGTGAGCGCCACGTCGTGCAGCATGCTCAGGTAGGGCGTCTTGATGCGCATCTCGTGCGCGACCCGCCCACTCTTGTCGATCGTGTAGATGAAGACATCGTTCGTGGCGAGTCCCGTCGCCTCGTAGCCGAACGCAACCATCTCCCCGCTCACCGGATCCAGCTTCGGATGCGCGGTGAAGGTCTGACTCTGCCAGGCACCGCCGAAATCCCACACGCCGAGGGTCTCGAGCGTGCGCGGATCGATGCGGTGTGGCAGTCCGTCCTCCTTGAGTGTGAACAGCTTGCCCGCGTGGATGAGTGGCGCGGTGTTGGAAACCGTGCGCAGGTTGGGTCGCGAGGGATCACGGATGCTCGGATCATCCGTGTACGGATTGCGGTAGTACCCATAGAGCTGCCGGTTGGCGCTGCGATCGGCCTCGAAGCGCTTGGTGCGCACGTAGCGACCCCTGTAGTCCACGATTCCATCGTGGAAACGGAAGGCGCTGATGTAGCCGTCCGCGTTGAGCGGGGCGTCATCGGCGAATTTCGGCGGATAGAGCCAGTCGCCGCCGACGCGGAAGAACGTCCCGTTCAATTCCTTGGGGATCTGCCCCTGGACCTCACAGTCATAGATCTCCGCCTCGAACCGCTCGGGGGTGAAATAGCCGACCTTCGTCGGGACCTGCGCGAAATCGACCATCGCGAATCTCCTAGGAGTGCATCACGGCGCTTTCGACCACGGGGAGGTCGAGTAGTACGGCGAGCCGATGAAATCGGCCTCGACCGGACCGACCTCGCCGTTCTTGATCTTGAAGGTCTCGAGGAAGCTCCAGGTATGCGGCTCGCTGAAGGGTGACTTGCGTTCCGTACCATCGGTCAACTTGTACTCGATCACCGTTCCCTTGTGATCGATGAAGCCACGGAACATCACGAGGCCGCGCGCCTCATCGACCAGGACCGGCTCGCGCCGCACGCGCTCGTTGAACCGATAGAAGCCCAGGCGGAAGCCCTTGTCGCAACCGTCCTTGGCGGTCTCGAGGCCATTTTCGATGCGGTGGCATGTGGGTGAGAACCTCGTGTGCAGCGTGCCGTCGTTGCGCGCGAGCGTGGCATAGTAGCCATCCGCGACGCGCACCAGCTCGGCCCGCGGCCTGCCTTCGGCGCCGCTCAGACGTTCGTCGAGCAGCGGATCGTGCACCAGATGCCGCACATCTCCAAAGGGAGTCGGCGGGCCGCTCACCGCACGCTTGGTCGAGAGCAGATGCTCGATCTCAGTGATCTGTCCGTGCTCGGTCTTGAGGCGAACGGCGAGGAACGCGGGCGTCTCGCGCATCATGATGGCCGTGTAGATTCCCACTCCGCCGGTGGTGGGATCACTGAAGGTAAGGGCTGGACCGAGCTCCTCCGTAACCACATCCCAGCTGCCATCCGGAAAATGCAGATTGACCCCGTTCTCGGTGAGCCTGACGTGTGATGCGAACGGCGCGAGCGCGCGGTCGTGCTTCACGTACGCCGCTCGATACGCATCTCCGATCTTCTCCAGGCAGGCCGGGTCGCATGCATGGTCGGGTGCGCCTGCCGCGCGCAAGGACGAGGCGGCGAGCAATCCGAGAATCACCACTCCTGTTCGAGTCTTGGCGATCATCTGTTTGTTCCTTTCATTCACGGGAGAGAAGTGCCGCCACTGAGCGCGAGCTTGCGCGCCTCGTCAGTCACATACGCGCGGATGGCCTCGGCGTCCTCGGAATTCAAATACCGGCTCCAACCGATCATGCCCTGCTGCCGCAGACTGCCGCCGATCACGATGGCAGCCCAGGCATCCTTGTCCGCAAGCGCCGCAGAGCGCCTGAGATCCGGCACGATGTTGGCGGACAGCATGTTGAGTCCGTGGCAGCGGCCGCACAGTCTGGCGTAGCGCGTCTTGCCCTTCGCGATCAGGGCTGCCGCGGGCCGATAGGCCGGCACCGACGGACGAGGCGCAAGGCCGGGATCCGGCGGCAACGCGGCCCCGCCCCCCAATTTGAAAGCGACGATCCGTCCCACCTGCCGGACATGAGCCGGCTCGCGGCCGGCGATGATCGCAGCGCCGCCGGCTCCGGAAGCGGCCGCGATGAACTGCTCTCCGTCCATCGAGTACGTGATCGGGCCCTGCAGGATGGCGTTGGGGGTGGGATATTTCCAGATCTCCTCTCCGGTGTCGGCTTTGAACGCCGCGAGCTCACCCAGCGTGCCTGAACGATTGCGGCCCTGAAAGACCAGATCGCCGCCGGTGACCAGCACTCCGCCGCCTCCGGAAACCGCAGTCCGCCAGGCGGCTCTTTGCGCCACGGGATCCCACGCAAGAAGATAGCTCCGGCCAAGAGCTCCGGCGCTCGCGCGCTCCGGAAGGGCACCGTGCACGTATCCCGGATTGTCCAAGCCATCGATGTAGTCGTACGCCGGCGTGCCCACGAAGTAAGTGGAGCTCTCGGATGCCGGGAAGTAGACCAAGCGCGTCTTGGGACTGTAGGCAAAGGGCTGCCATCCGTGCGCCCCGCCCTCGCCGGGGTGGCCGGTGAAGGGCGCATTGGCATAGTGCGCGGCCGGATCAATCTCGGGCCGGCCCGAAGCCGGATCAATCGACCTCGCCCAGTTGATTCCAGGAACATAAGGCGTGACGGATACGAGCTTGCCGCTCTGGCGATCCACGACGTAAAAGAAGCCGTTCTTCGGGGCGTGCAGCAACACCTTGCGGGTGCGACCCGCGATCTTCACATCCGCAAGGATCATGTCCTGCACCGAGTCGTAGTCCCAGCTGTCCCCCGGTGTCTCCTGCAGGTGCCATGCGTAGTGCCCGGTGTCGGCGTTCAATGCGACGATCGAAGCAATGAAGAGATTGTCGCCTTGGCCCGCGGAGCGGAACTTCTGATTGTGAGGAAAGCCATTGCCCGTTGCGATGTAGAGCTGATTGAAGTCAGGATCGTAGACAATGGCATTCCAGACCTGGCCTCCGCCTCGATAAGCCGTCCACGGCCCGAACCAGGTCGGGCGGGCGATGCGCGCGAGAACGTCATCGGAAGCCGCTCCATCCGGCGGTTTGGCCGGGTCTCCCGGTATCGTATAGAAGCGCCACACCAGAGCTCCCGTGGATACATCGTAGGCACTGACGTACCCGCGTCCGCCGAACTCTCCTCCCCCATTGCCGATATAGACCTTGCCCCGCGCCGCACGTGGCGCTCCAGTGATCGACAGCATCTTGCCGGAATCGACCGTGAGCTTGCTCCAGATAAGCCGCCCGGTGGTGGCGTCGAGCGCGATCAGACGGCCATCGATCGTTCCGACGAGCACTTTGCCTTCGTAGACCGCCGCCCCACGGTTGACGACATCGCAGCAGGGCTTCGGGCCCGCCTCACCCGGAACGTGCGGATCGAAGAACCAGCGCTGCTTGCCGGTCTTTGCATCGAGCGCATAGATCTTGCTCCACGCGGAAGTGACGAACATGGTGCCGTCGACCACGAGCGGTGTGGACTCCTGGCCACGGTCGGTATCCAGATCGAACGACCACGCCGGCGCGAGCCCGGCAATGGTCTTTGCATTGATCTGGGCGAGCGTCGAGTAGCGCTGCTCGAGCCAGCTGCCCCCGTAGGTCAACCAATTCTCGGGATGAGCGGCGGCGGCCTTGAGTCGCGCATCATCGACCGGGGCTGCGCCGTGAGCCGGCCGGACCGCAATGAGCGTCACGCTCAACGCCAGCGTCGCGATGCTGAGCCTGCGGGCCATCGAGCTTGGATTCGATCGCATCCTTCAGTTTAACCGATCGAACTCTCTAGGCTTCGGACGATCGGCACTAAACTGTGCCCGTAGGCAAGCGCCCCCAGCAGGGCGATGAACGAGCCCCTCTCAGTCCAGGGATCACAGTCGCGCCCGGCGGCTATTGGAAGCAATACGGTCCACCTGACGAGTGCGATCTGCAGGGCGACAAGCTCGTATGTCGCTAGTGACCATTCCGCGCCGATCGCCGCGCGCGGCGGCGCCGGCCGCATCGTCCAGGCCGGAGATCGCGCATTTTCGGCGCTTGGCTTAGGATGAGGCATAGATCGCCGCCGGACGGAGACGCGTATGAAGTTTCGTGGACTTCCCGATGCACTTCGTCGTGACTTCCTCAAGGCGACCACAGCGCTAGCCGCTCTGAGCGCCATTCCACTGGCAACGCGCGCGGCCGAAAGCCAGAAGGTGAAGATCGGTGTGATTGGCTCGGGTCGCGTGGGGAGCGCGCTCGGTGGCGTCTGGGCGAAGGCCGGACACGAGGTGATGTTCGCGTCGCGCAGTCTCGATGCGGACAAGAAACTCGCCTCCGAAGTCGGATCGAATGCGCGCGCCGGAACTCCGAGTCAGGCCGCCGCCTTCGGGCAGGTGCTGCTCTTTGCGGTCCCTTACGGTGCGCTACCCGAGCTCGGCAAGACTCTGGCCGACTCACTCAAGGGCAAGGTCGTGATCGATGCGTGCAATCCCTTCCCGCAACGCGACGGTGAGATCGCCAATCAAGCACGCGAGAAAGGTGCCGGACTGTTCTCAGCACAGCTGCTGCCGGGTGCACACATCGTCCGCGCATTCAATGCCGTGGGTGCCGCACGCATGGCCGAAGCACACGAGGAACCGCAGCATATCGGCATGCCGATTGCCGCCGATGACAAGCAGGCCATCGAGGTCGCCTCGCGACTGATCCGCGAGATCGGCTACGAGCCCGTCCTGATTGGCGGGCTGGACATGGGCAAGTACTTGATGCCTGGAACGGCCCTCTCCGGTGAGCACACACCCGCGGAGATTCGCGCCATCGCGGCCACACTCAAGCCCTGACGGCGGCTCGCGCGAGAAAGTCGTTCGGGCCTGAATCAGCCCCGTCTCTTACGTCGCGCGCAGCGCGGTCGCGACCGGCACGCGCGCCGCACGCAACGCCGGCAGTGACGCGCCAATCAGGCCGATCACGAGCGCCCAAGCCATGCTCACGATAAGTACGTGCGAGGTCACGCTTAAGTGAAAGATCAGTCCGCCCGTGCTTACGACGTTGCCATTGAACAGCAGCCAGGCGATCGCCGCGCCCAACAGGGCGCCGGGTATGGCGAGCACCACACCCTCGGTGAGCACTGAGGTGATGATGGAGCCCGAGTTGAAGCCGATTGCCCGCAACGTCGCGATCTCGCGCCGGCGCGAATCCACCGACGCGTAGAGACTGTTGAGTGCGCCGAAGATGGCGCCGATCGCCATCGCGCCCCCGACGAAATAAGCGATGAAATCCAGCAGCTGGTTCAACTGCCCGAAGTTCTGCTGGAAGTCATCCGCCACTGTCTTTACATCGACGGCGATCGCGGGATTGTCGGTGATGGCCTTCTTGAAACGACTGAGGGAATCGGGCGACTCGAGCACCAGGTTCACTTGCTGGTACGTGTTACGGCCAAAGGCCGACATGACCGTGTCGGCATCGGCGCGCAGCAGACTGTCCCCGAGCGAATTGCTGCCAGCGAACACGCCAACCACGGTCCAGTCCGTGCCGCGCAGGCTGATGTGACTGCCGACATCCATGCCCTTGTACATCTTGCGGATGGGATCTGAGACCATCAACTCGTGCAGCGACGGCCGGTACCATCGGCCCGCGATGGCCTTCACGTCCGGCTCCACGAGATCTACGCCCGCGGTATAGCCTACGAGGTACACGGTACCGCGCTTGCCGTTGCGCTTCATGGCATCGACCGGCACCAACACAAACGCATACGCGTACGGGCGCCCCTCGGCGTTGCGTTTCACGCCCGGTGCATCCTCCACGGTAAGCACCGTGTCGCGACTCATCACGCTCTGAAACCCGTTCCTCGCGCCTTTCCCCATCACGACGAACTCGTCCGCACGAGCGGCCTGCGGACTGAAGATGCTCGTGCCTTCCCGGATCGCGAGCAGCGATACCAGCACACCGACGACCGCGGCCACCGAGATCAAGGTCACGAGTGCCGCACCACGCCGGTGCGGGAGGTCGCGCAGACCGGTGAGCGCGAGCACGGAAGCCTGGCTGAAAAAGCTCATGATCTGGGTCTCACCGATCCGCCAAGGCGTCGACCACTTGCAGCCTGGAGCCGCGCAGCGCGGGCGCGGTGCCGCTGAAGAGCGCCAGCAGAACTGCAAAGGCGAGACCCAGCAGCAGGACATCGGCGGGCAGGTGGGCGATCCCGACTTGCTTCTGCGCGAGTTGCAGCAACGATCCTGCGATGCCGAGGCCGCAGGCGGCGGCGAACACGCAGAGCACGAGCGATTCGGCGAGAATGAGCGCCATCACCAGCCTGTCACCGAAGCCGACTGTCTTCAACACGGCGAGCTCCGCTTCGCGCTCCCGGATCGACTGCATCATGAGCGCGCCCGTGGCGAGCAGCAGCGCGAAGAACACCGCGCTCATGATAGCGCGCACGATGAAGTTCAAATCCACGGTCTGTTGAACCTGAGTCTCCACCAGGTCTCCTTCGGACTGTGTGCGTGTCTCGTGGTCGGAGTTCGCGAATGCATTGTCGATTGCGAGGCCCACCTTGGCGGCTTCGCCCGCGCTCGCAACCGTCGCAACGAACAAATCGGTGCGATCGCGGCCCGTGAAGCGCGCCTCGTTGAGGTAATCGAAGTTTGCGAGCATCGAGCCAGAGTTGGCGACCGGGTCGTCGCCCACATCGTAGGTGCCTACGATATCGAAGCTCCAATCGCGCGAGCCATCCACCTTGGGTATCGCAGTTTGCAGAACGATACGATCCCCGACCTTCCAGCCATACTGTTTCATGAGCGCCGCACCAGCAATGGCGCCGCCGCGCGTCCTCTCGAGTTGCGCGATGGCGCCTTTCGAGGTGATCAGCTCGCTGTATACGCGGGAGAAGGTCTCGGCATCGGCGGCCGTCACGGGCACGAACTGATTCGGCTTCTCGTAGGTGCCGCCGAAGTCGCTGCGCGGTGTGACGGCGACCACACCGTCAATCGATCGGATCTTTCCCAGCAAGCCAAGGGGCAAGGAGTCGCCCGTGGAAACGCTGCTCGCGATGTACAGACGATCGCCATGCGTCTTGGCGATGACCTGTTTGACGCCGGAACTCAGCCCCTGGAGGATTCCAAACAGCACGAAGGCCGTGATGATCTGCAGAAGCATCAGCACGGTGCGGCTGCGCTTGCGCCAGATTCCCGCCCAAAGGAGCGGAAAGTACTTCATCGGTCTGCTCCTCCCAAGAGGAACGCTCGCTCATTGGCGTAGCGCTGGGGCGGCGCAGCAACTTCCTGCATGCCGGCCGCGCCCCAAGCCACAAGGACACAGCAGGTCGCCAGAAGTTGCAAGCGTCAGGATGACTGGATGCGCTCGTCGATGTCCTTGGCCTTTTGGCTTGCCCTGAACTCGATGACACGAAAATCCGCAAGTCCATGCTCGTGGAAGGGATCTTCCCGGACTATGGACTCGATTTCGTGTCGGCTCTTGCCCACCGACAGGATGATGCCGCCCTCTCGCGGTATCTTGCGACCGGAGACGAGGAAATGCCCGGATGCATAGTACTTGTTGAGGAAACGCACGTGGGCCGCCATGTGCGCGTCGATGTCCTCCAGGCTGGCCTTGTAGATCAGCTCGATGACGAACATGCCACTCACTGATGAAGTGAGGGCGCCGCGGGCGTCGTCGCGCCTGTACTGGGCGCAGGTGCCGGTGTAGCACCCGGTGCAGCCGCGGGCGGTCCAGCCCCCGGCCCGCCGCCAGCCCCCGGCCCGCCGCCAGCCCCGAATCCGAAGCGCGGAGGCGGGGCATTCTTCGCTTGATTCGCCAGGCGCACGATATAAGCCCTGATGGCTTCGGCACTCTGCGTCGACAGCACCTTTCGGAACGACACCATGCCGTCAGCCTGCAGTGCGCCGTCGATCACGATCGCCTTGAATGCATCCGCGCTCCAGAGCGCGCCCGCGTAGCGCAAATCCGGGAACACACTGCTGAACCTGATTTCGTTGCCGGCGCCGTGACAGCTCGCGCAGTGCGAGTCGTATTCATGCTCGCCAACTTCAAGCAGCGCGGGATCGCCGAATTCTGCCGGAGGATTGAGCACCGGGGGCGTGTAGGCCACGGGGGGAGGCAGCGTCACCTCTCCGTCCAGCTTGTAGACCAGCAGGCGTGCGTAGTTCGGCGCCCAGTAACTACCGCCGAAACCGCTCGTACCCGACACCACGGCGACATACTGCTCGCCATCGACCGTATAGCTCACCGGCGCCCCTGCTATGCCGCCCTGCGTTTCGGTCGTCCACACACGCTCGCCCGTATCGGCACGGAAGGCCGAAAAGCTTCGCGGTCCATTACCGAAGAGCGGCGCCGAACCCTGGAAGACCAGATTACCGGCGGTCACCATCACGCCGGCTCGGGAACTGCCCTCCGGTTGCTTCCAGGCCGCCTTCATATTCACGGGATCCCAGGCGAGCAGATAGTTACCCGCACCGTCGAGCTTCGGTGCCGGGTCTCTGGGACGCTTGGCCACATTGATCGAGAGCAGCTGATTGCCCATCTTCGCGCCGGCCTCGGCCACCAGCGGAAAGCTGCTGTAGTTGGTCGGGATGTACACGAGGCCCGTCTCCGGGCTGAAGGCCATCGGGTGCCAGCTGTGAGCGCCACCTGCCGAGGGCACGATATTGAAGCCTCTGTCCGTCTTGGCGTAGTTAGCCTCTGGATTGAGGATCGGCTTGCCACTTGCGTCGAGGCCGGTCATCCAATTGACCGTCGGCACGTAGGGCTTGGCGGCCAGCAGCTTGCCGGTTGCAGCATCGAGCACATAGAACATGCCGTTCTTGGGCGCGTGCATCACGACATGCCGCTTCTCGCCGTTGATGACGAGGTCCGCAGTTATGATCTGCTGCGTGCTGTCGAAATCGAAGCTGTCGTTCGGTGTCTCCTGATAGTGCCACCGGTACTTGCCCGTTTTGGCATCTAGGGCGACGATCGACGAGGTAAAGAGGTTGTCGCCGCCTCCCGGCGAGCGGATCTCGGAGGGCCAGGGCGCGCCGTTGCCGGTACCGACGTAGACCAGATTGGTAACCGGATCGTAGTTGATGGCGTCCCAAGGTGTACCGCCGCCGCCGGCCTTCCACCACTCGCCACTCCAGGTCTTCGCTGCCCATTTGAGCTCAGGCTGCTCGAAGCCCTTCGAAGGATCGCCCGGCACGGCCCACCAGCGCCACAACTCCTTGCCGGTCTCGGCATCGTAGGCGGCCAGGTACCCGCGCTGCTCGAACTCAGAGCCCGCCTCACCTATGAAGATGCGGCCATCGGCGATGCGCGGTGCGCCTGTGATAGACAGGGTCTTCGCAGGATCGGTCGCCTGGATTTCCCAGACCTTGTTGCCGCTTCCCGCACCGACCGCCACCAGTCTGCCATCGAGCGTGCCCCAGATTACCTTGCCCTTCCAAACCGCCACGCCGCGGTTCACGATGCCGCAGCACAGCTTCACGGCGTACTCCCCCGGAACCTTCGGGTCGTACTTCCAGAGTCGCTTGCCGGTCCTCGCGTCGAACGCGTAGACCTTGCTCCAGGGGCTGGTAAGGAAAATGCGGCCGTCGACGGCGATGGGAGTCGTTTCGTAGCTGCCACCGCGCTCACTGAGATCGGCATACCAGGCAAGGCCCAGGCGGCTGGCATTGTCGGCGTTGATCTGTTCAAGGGGGCTGTAGCGCTGCTCGCTGTAATCGCGGCCGTACGACATCCACTGGCCGGCATTCGCCGGCGAGTCGGCCGCCCGCAGGCGCTTCGCATCGACCGGCGTGTTGGAGCTGCCGGCGGCCCGAATCGGCGCGACCAGACCTACCATCGTTGCGAGGAATGCGGCGCCGATCGCCGCAAGGATCTGACTACGCATATCTACGGACATCCCCCGCGCGCACGGCGCGTCGACTTGTGTCTGATCACGGTCAAGCTCTGTCCCCTGCGTAGCATTTCACAGTTTTCGAGGATCATCCGCTCGCTCTCAATGGCATTTCGCCGCAGAGCAGACATTGCCGAATCCGGACGCTGCGCGCCAGTTCGACCCGCACAGATTCGCCGGCGTTCCCCAGCGGGGGCGATTGGCACCACAAAGGGGGGTCCGCGTAGGCCGCTTTGTCCGAGCGGCTGTTCGAGGCCGAGCTTATGCTTGTCAAGGACCGAGGCGGGCCCCTGCGTTAACGCGCTACGCGCGGCAAGCCGGCTGAAATTGTCGCAAGCGCTCGTTTTCGCGTGCGAACAGCTCCGCGATCGACTTACCGTCCGAGGGCTCTTCGGCCAGCGTCTCCGGACTCCACTGACTGCGGGGCGTGTGGAAGAAATCGCCACCGTAGATGTGAATTGCGCAAGTGAAGCGCAGCAGTGGATTGGTTACCGAATGAATCACATCCGCGGGTAGGGCGGCTACGTCGCGCGCGAAAAGAACGGTGGCCTTGTAGGCCTCGAGCCGAGCGCTCGTTCGCCGCCAATAGATATTGTCCTCGCGGCCGCAGTACAGGCCGATTAGGGCCCACATGCGATGATCGTGCGCCGGCAAGCTCATTCTCGGTGCCCACTGAGCCGCGAAGATCGTGAGTGTGGGCGAGCGGTGCAGCACTTTCATTCCTGCTTGCTGCGGAGAGCCCAGCCGCGCGAGCACTCCGTCGGCATCTTCAACGGCGCGCTCCAGAACCTCCCGCACTGCCTCTTGGCTGTCGCTCTCCCGGCTCGCCGTGCGGCAATCCGCGACAAATCGCTCTGGATCGAAGCGCATCGCCGTTCTCCTCTTCACCAGGAAGTTCACCCCAGCCGGCACACCCGCAGCGTAGACAGCGCAGTGCAACGCAGGAATGGCCAGTAGGGCACGACGCGAAAGGAGCGAGGGTGAGTTCCTGCAGCGCACATGTGCATGCTACGAGGCAGTGCTCAGCAATCCAGTCCTTTTTCTGGACCAGACGGCCGCGCGCGCAGGTGTAGTATGTGTTCGTGAGCGGCGCGTACCGGCAGTTCTGCCCGCTGGCTTTGGCATCCGAGACGTTGACGCAACGCTGGATGCTGCTGATCCTGCGCGAGCTGTGCGCTGGGGCCACACGCTTCAGCGACATTCATCGTGGCGTGCCCCGCATCAGAGCGACACTGCTCAAGAAGCGGCTCGACACCTTGGAACGGGCGGGCATTCTCGAGCGACCCTGCGCAACAGGTCACAACAAGCCCTCGTATGCCCTGACCGCCGCGGGGGAAGAGCTGCGCCCGGTGCTCGCGGGCATCGCCAGCTGGGGACAGCGCTGGGCGCGGGATATTCGCGCCGAGGATCTGGACCCTGGTTGGCTGGTGTGGGCCATGCATCGCCGTCTCAACACCGCCGCAATGCCATCAGGACGCACGGTCATTCAGATCTGCTTCACCGATGCGCCCACGCATCAGCGCAGCTTTTGGCTCGTTTGCGCTGAAGACAACGTGGAGGTGTGCCTGAAGCCACCCGGCTTCGATACCAATTTGACCGTTACCACGGGTGTGCGCGTGCTTGCGGAAGTCTGGCGGGGCATCAAACTCCTTGACTCGGAGATTCGCGCCGGACGTATTCGAGTCGCAGGACCTACACAGATGCGCCGAGCCTTTCCCAGCTGGTTGTTGTTGAGCGCCTACGCATCAATCAAGCGACAATCTGCCAGCGAGCAGCACCAAAGCAGTTGATACGTAATACTATGCGCCCGGCTTGCGCGTCGCGCATCGCCCCAAGGTGCCAGGCCGTCGCCACCAAGAGGTTCAGGAGAGCGCTTTGAGACCACTCCCTCATAAGCATTTCTTTGCTTTCTTGCTCCTCACGAGTGCCCTGTTGCTTCCTTGGGCGACTCTCGCCTCGACTGCCCTGCCGCTGGAGTTGATGCGTTCAGACAAACCCACCACCGAGCCGGTCGCCAATTCCGCCTTTGCGCCGGCAGCCGACGCGATGACCGCGCCTGACTTCGCCGGCACGTTGCAGATTGCGCAGACACCCATGAAAACCCAGCCGCAGCTGGCGCACCCGCTGCAGCTCGAGCGGGATGCGCGGCTATTTCCCGGCATTACACTCGAATTCTTCACGATGGACGGAATCCTGGTTCCGGTGCAGCGCGGCGAGATGGTGCATGAATCCCGCCCGGGGCAATCTCCCAGCTACTGGGCGGTGATTCCCCAGTACGGTCGCGTGTGGAAGGAGCCCAACGATGGCAACTGGTCCCGGGCTGCCTTTCCGATCATGCTCGTCAACGATACCGAGAATCACGCTCATCAGGGTCTCGCCACCTTTCTCTACGACGGGAAGTCGGTGACGAACCTGCGCTTTCAATTCATTCAGCAGACGGCGCCCTACCTGTTGCATCAGCATTTCATCACCTGGGGCAGCGCACGGGTGACGTTGGCCGCATCCACCGCGGATCTCAATGCGAGCCGCAAGCAAGCGCAAATGGAGCTGGCGGACCGCTTACCGACCAAACCCTGGAGCGAACTGGTGAAGTCGGTGCCGCCCGGCGCGCTCGATGGCTTTGGCGGGCCGGTCGATCCGCGCTGGATTGTCGAGGCGGCACTGGTGCGCGACGGGGTGATCTACTACCAGAATGCGCCGACTCCCTATGGAGACTATCCCTATCCGCTCGAGATGCGCTTCGGCGTGCGCTCGATCACGAAGAGCGTCGTCAATCCCCTTTCGCTGCTGCGTCTCGCGCAAACGTATGGGCCGTGGGTATTGACGCTCAAGATCGGGGATTACGTCGAGGGGCTGGATCCAAAGTGGAAGCGCATCCGCTTCGTCGACGCCGTCAACATGGCGAGCGGATTCGGTGGTGTCGGCTCCTTCCGCACGAATCCCAACGATGAGGATGACGGCTATCTCGAGGGCAACTATGACGCCTGGTACACCGCGCCGTCGCACGCTGAGAAGATCAAGATCATCGCCGCGAACCTGCGCCCCTTCCCGTGGGAACCCGGAACCGTATACCGTTACCGCGACCAGGACATGTATTTGTGCGGGATCGCGCTCGATCACTTCCTGAAATCGATGCGCGGTCCGCACGCGGATCTCTGGGACATGGTGCAGAAGGAGGTCTTCATCCCCATTGGCATTCACCACGCGCCCGCCGTGCGCACGCTCGAGCCCGGCGGTCAGCGCGGATACGTGTGGGGCAATGCCGGTTACTACCCCAGCCTGGATGATCTCGCGAAGATCGCGCTTCTCTACCGCGACTTAGGCGCCCACGGTGGCGAGCAGCTCCTGAATCGCCAGCTGACGCAGGATCTGATGGAAGCACGGGGCGCAATGCGTAAGAGGACGGACATGTCGATCGACCGCGACCCGCCGGGCGCGGACTCCGACGAGCAGCTTTACAAGATGGGGTTTCATTTCGTGCCGTATACCGGCAGCCGCTCCGGAAAGCGCTTCTATCTGCCGGAGATGAACGGTTCGGGCCAGAACGAGGTCATCATCTTTCCCAACGGACTGATCTCGATCCGCGCGGCCAAGGCGGCAGAGCTGCCCAAGGGGGCGAAGGTGGACAGCGGGGTCGGCGAGATGACCGCAGAGGCGGTGGATCGGATGTTGCCTTTCTAGCCTCGCACGGCTATAGGCGACCCTGGTCCGCACGATGACTGATCAAAGTAAAGCAAAGTATTGGGGAGTTTCGTGAACCACAACCGTCGCAGATTTATCGCTGGGACCGCCTTGATGGGCATCGGGCAGATCCCAGGTCTCGGATTGACTGACGAGCTCGCAGGAACATCCGGTCGGCGCGCAATCACGCGGCAAGAAGTCGATGAGCTGCAGAACAAGATGGTTGCTGGCCGCTTCACGTGTGTCCGTACGGCTGAGTCCGGCGACGGACCTTTCTACTATGAGTCGTCTCCGGCGCGGCGCGACATCACCGAAGGACGCAAAGGCTTGCGCCTGCGTCTCGGCATCACGGTCGCCAATGCCACGGCGGCGGGATCTGCCTGTGCACTCCTTCCCGATGCGGTCGTGGACGTCTGGCAGGCCGATGCAGATGGGATGTACTCGAACGTCGGCGGCGATCTGCAAACGCTCGATACGCTGGGCCAGACGTTCATGAGGGGCCATCAGCTCACCAACAGCGCTGGGTACGTCGAGTTCGACACCGTTGTGCCGGGATGGGAGCTCGTTGGTGTTCCGCCACCACAGAGTCAAGTGCTCAGAGCTACGCACATTCACGTCAAGGTGTTTCACGAACACAAGATCGTGACGACGCAGCTGTACTTACCCGACCCGTTTCTCGATGAGCTCTATGCATCTGTTGACCCTTACCGGACACACCGCAAGATGACAGCGCCCGGGCTGAAGGGCTCCTTCGAGCGCATACGCAACACCGAAGACGGGATCTTCCTTGCCGACCGGTCTAAGCCTATGCAAGTGCAGCGGGAAAGCGGCGGCATCTTCGCTCAGGCGACCATCGGCATCGTCACGCTCGGTTCGCGCGGAATCGGCTCTTTGTTTCGCTAGGACCCGGCCAGGGTAGGCCGAGGCATGCCGCGATAGGAATCGGCCACCACCCAGGCGGCGGCCGTCAACGCCCAGGAGAGTATCGTCTCGCTCCATTGGGAAGCGTCTTTGGAGCCTGCAGCCACGATGGGTACCCACACCAGCAGCGTGAACAGGCCCATCTGCAGCGCGGAAAGCGCGGCCGCCAGGCGTGCACACACACCGATGAGCACCGCCACGCCCGCCGCGAGGTAGGTACAGCCGGTGAGATAAGCCCAGGAGACATGCGAGGGCAGCCAGCCGGGCACCAACGTGGCGGTCTCTTTGACGTAGGCGATGTGGGACAGGCCAAAGGCGATCAACGCGAGTCCGTAGAGTATCCGCGCGAGGCGCACGCCCTGATCGCCGCTGGCGAAACCGAAGCGCCGCCTGTCCCAGTCGGCGGCGAACCAGGCATAAAGTACCCAGGCCCCCGCCACGATCACCAAGGTCTCACCGCAGCTCTCGTAGGAGACCTCCACGGTTGGCGCGCGGAAGATGACGGGCACTTTGAAGACGAGCAACCACAGCACGAGGTAGGCGAGCAGCACTCGGCTAGCGCTGGCGGCCGTGCGCTGCCAGAGCAGGCCCGTACCGCATGCCAGGCAGATCAGAGCGCAGAGATACGCGAGAACCTCGCGTGCCGGCATGCCCTTGGGTACGGGCTGCCATATGGCGGAGAAGTCGCCCTTGATCAGGCCGAGAATTCCCAGGGCGATCATGGTCGCCGCGAACACCGCATGACCCACGCTCGCGCTGCGCATCCCAGGGACAGTAGCGGATAATCAAGTCTCTGACACGCGCAATTTCCGCTCGGGCGCGCTCACGCGGTCTCATCCGCCTCGAGGCCGAGCTGCTTCTGCAGCTGCTCGCGGATCAGGTACTTCTGCACCTTACCTGTGACGGTCAGAGGAAAGCTGGACACAAAGCTCACGTAGCGGGGCACCTTGAAATGCGCGATCTGCCCGCGACAGAACTCGATGAACTCCTCGGGCTGTGCCGTCACCCCCTCGCGCAAGCGGATGACCGCGACCACCTCCTCCCCGTACCTGCGGTCCGGCACTCCCACCACGGCGACGTCAAGCACCTTGGGATGCTTATAGAGGTACTCCTCGATCTCACGTGGATAGACGTTCTCCCCACCGCGGATGATCATGTCTTTCACACGGCCCACGATCCTGCAGTATCCCTCGTGGTCGATGACCGCAAGATCCCCGCTATGCATCCAGCCTGCCGCATCGAGGACTTCGCGCGTGCGCTCGGGCTCGTTCCAGTAGCCGCGCATGACGCTGTAGCCGCGGGTGAGAAGCTCCCCAGGCGTGCCCCGCGGCGTGATTCGGCCCTCACTGTCGACGATCTTCACCTGCAAGTGGGGATGCACCTGGCCGACGGTGGTCACGCGCCGTTCGAGGGACTCGTCGGCGCGGCTCTGGAAACTCACCGGACTGGTCTCGGTCATGCCGTAGCAGATCGTGACCTCCGGCATATGCATTTCCGCGACCACGCGCCGCATGATCGCGATGGGACAGGGTGAGCCGGCCATGATGCCCGTGCGCAGCGAGCTGAGGTCGAATTCGTGGAAGCGCGGGTGCTCGAGCTCTGCGATGAACATCGTCGGCACACCGTGCAGAGCCGTACATTGCTCGCGCTCGATGCTCTGAAGAACTGCCAACGGCTCGAAGACATCGCAGGGCAGGACGCTGAGAGCTCCGTGAGTCATCGCGGCGAGTACCCCGAGCACCATGCCGAAGCAGTGGTAGAGCGGCACGGGGATGCACACGCGATCCGCGGATGTCAGTCGCATCGCCTGGCCAACGAAGAAGCCGTTGTTCACGATGTTGAAATGCGAGAGGGTCGCCCCTTTAGGCAGCCCTGTCGTGCCGCTTGTGAACTGGATGTTGATCACGTCATCCGCGTCCGCGCGGCGAGCGATCTCGGCGAGCACCGCGGACTCGGCCGACCCGCCGGCCGCCTTGAGCGCTTCAAAGCTCAAGCTACCGGCGATCGGCTCGTCCCCGATCTGCACCAGAACTCGCAACTGCGGCAGGCCCGGCGAATGCAGCGCCGCCGCACGGGCCGCGGAGAGCTCCGGGATCAGTGAGTTGAGCATCGATGCGTAGTCGCTGCTCTTGAAGCGCGGCGTAAAGACGAGTGCCCTGCAGCCAACGTGCTGCAGCGCAAAGGCGAGCTCGCTCGTGCGATAGGCAGGGTTGATATTGACGAGGATGAGCCCGGCACGCGCCGCAGCGAACATCGTCACGATCCACTCCGCGCAGTTCGGCGCCCAAATGCCCACACGGTCTCCGGGTTGCAGGCCGCACGCGAGGAATCCACGGGCCACGCGCTCCACCTCTTCGTCGAGCTCCGCGAAACTGTAGCGGCGGGCTTGGTGGGAAACGACGAGCGCAGGCCGTGACGCGCCGGCCAGAAGTGCGGCCTTCAGTACGCCATCGACCGTGCGGTAGATGAGTGGCCGCGCGCTCGCTCCCGAGACGAAGCTCTGAGCGCTTGCTTCAGCCGAGGGTTCCATTGCGGAGTTCTGTATCGAGGACCTGTTCAGTCCTGCCGCCTGAACCATTCGCACTCTGGTCGAGGAACGCGAATAGCCTCGATCTGAGGCTCGCCGGGAATTCACAGCCGCGTCTCGTGGCAGCGTCCAGATGCACGCCAACGAGCTCGCTGATTGCGACTGGTTCGGTCTCCCCGTGCCGATACATCTTGTGTGTGAAGCGCAACGACTTGGTGCCGATGTGGTCCAGGGTGGTATTTACCATGATCACATTACCTGCAAATAGCTCCTTCAAGTAGCAGATCGTCTGCCTCGCCGCGGCCATGCGTCGTCCTGCCTCGCGAAGATACGCGACATGGACTCCCATGAGCGACAGAAAGGTCCACGACGCCTCGTCGAACTTTGCGGCATACCACATGACGTTCATGTGCCCCATCTGATCGCACTGTCCGGGGTATACCGTGCCTTGGTAGGTAGTGATGTCGGCCATCGATCCCTCCCGGGTTGCCAGACCAGCCGTTACGAGAGCGACAAGCACGGTAATTCGCTCGCGGTGACATTTGTCGACGCCACGGTTGCAAATCGTGCCATCGCGATCCACAGTTCCGGCATGCCAAGTCGTCCGTTTGTCCGTCAAAGCGCGCGCACCGCACGCCGTGAGAGTGGCATGGCCCGCCCTCTCGCAGCAGCCACACCCATTGCCTTTATCCAGGCGATGCTGCGAGCCTACGAACGATATGGCGAGGACCCCTCAAAGGCCCTACGGTCGGCCGGGATCAACCTGAGCGAACTGCGGCGCCCCGAGGCGCGCGTCAGCGTCGGCCAGTTGGAAACCTTCACCGATCTTGCCATGCGCCAGCTCGACGATGAGGCCTTGGGTTGGTTCTCACGCAAGCTGCCCTGGGGAAGTTACGGCATGTTGTGTCGTGCTTCTCTGACGGCGCCGAATCTCGGCGTTGCCCTCAAGCGCTGGTGTCGGCATCACCAGCTGTTGACCGACGATATCGCTCTCGACCTTTCAAGCGAACGACCGGTTGCACGGCTGGCCATCAGCGAGAAGCGACGCCTGGGGGAGATGCGTGAGCTGTGTCTGCTCACCAGCCTGCGCTATGTGCATGGCTTTGCATGCTGGCTGATTGACTCGAGCCTGCCGCTTCTGCGCGTCGATTTTCCTTTTCCGGCGCCACGGCATGCAGCCGTATACCCACTGCTGTTCCCCGGGCCGACGCACTTCGGTGCTACCCGAGCGGGATTTACCTTCGATTCGCAATTCCTCACCACGCCGCTGCGGCGGGATGAGCCAGCATTGCGCAACATGCTACGGCGGGGCTTGGCGATCACGGTCAGACAGTACCGCAGCGAGCGGCTCGTGGCACGGCGCTTGCGCACAACTCTACGCGCTCGCTGCGCCCAGCTGCGCACCGGTGAGTCGGTGGCCCGAGCGCTGAGCGTCTCGCTGCGTACTCTGCACCGTCAGCTACGGGCGGAAGGAGTGTCGCTGCAACAGTTGAAGAATGAAGTACGCCGCGATCTTGCCATCGAGCGTCTGGAGCGCACGTCCCGCTCGGTCAAGCAGATCGCCCATGAAGTCGGCTTTCAAAGCGAAAAGAGCTTCATGCGTGCGTTCAAGCTATGGACGGCCAAATCGCCGGTGGAATTCAGGCGCAGCGGCTCCGTACACAGTGAGTAAGTCGCCTGGAAAGCTGTTCGCCCATTACACCCTGGCCGCGTGCTTCGGCCTCTGTCTTGCGCGTGCGCAACCGATTCCGAGGGACTCCTCGGCACACCCGTTCAACACCACAAGAGTCGATCCTGCTCTTGATGAGCTGATCGCGCCCGATGCCAAGCTCAAGACCGTTGCCACGGGATTTGGCTTCATAGACGGACCTGTCTGGGTCGCCGGCCGCAACGGTGCCGAGGGCTATCTTTTGGCAAGCAGCATCATCGACAACGTCATCTACAAGGTCACCGCGGCGGGCAGGGTCTCTGTTTTCCTGGATCGGGCTGGATACAGCGGGGAAGACTTCGCCAACGTTGGCAAGCTCGCAGTGATAGGACGCGCCCATGTGCTCTTGATGGGACCTGGCTGTACGGGCGTTGATCCACAGGGCCGTCTGATCTGGTGTGCGGGGCAGGATCTTGCCATCAAGCGCCTGGAGAAGGACGGCTCTCGCACGGTCCTGACGCATGGCTTCGAAGGAAAGCACTTCAATGGCCCGAACGATGTCGCAATTGCCAGGGACGGCGCCATCTACTTCACCGACTCCGACGTTGGTCTGCGCGGCGGCATTCACAGTCCCCAGGTTCAAATGCCTGACTCAGTCTGGCGATGGAAGGACGCTAAGGTCACCCTGGCCCTGAGCCGCGAGCGACTCGGTGCCGAACCCAATGGGATCGCATTGTCTCCGGACGACCGATACCTCTACCTCTCCGCCGGAACGCTCTCGCCTGATCCCAAGGTGATGCGCTATCCGCTGCGTGCCGACGGCAGTCTCGGTCCGGGTGAGCTCTTCACTCACGGCAGCGGCATCGGCGATGGGATGAAAACGGATCGCGCCGGCAATCTTTACTCAACGGATGCCCTGCCAGGCACCGTACGGATCACATCTCCGACAGGTCGCCTTCTTGGACTGTTGCATCTGCCGACGGCGGGCGATGCGGAACCGCGCAAGACCATGTGTGCCTCGAGCCTTGCATTTGGTGGAGACGATGCGAAGACGCTGTACATCACGGCCTGCGAGCACATCTATGCGATTCAGCTGCGGGCGCCCGGCATTCTGGAGGGCCCCGCAAGGTAGCTTGGGATGCTGCCGTGCGGATTTTCAGTTCGTGGCGCAACGGAGGAGGGACTAAACTCCGGAGGACGCCGATCGGAACTGCACCGCACGTAGACTTCGTCCAAGCACGTGATGAACTCCGATGAGTGAACCTTCCTCATCCACGCACTCGCGTCACAACGCGGATCCAGTCCCCTCTTCCGTTGAGCCGGCCAGTGCATGGAATCGGATCAGGGAGCACAAGGTCCTGCAGTGGAGCCTCGCCTACCTCGGGACGGCGTTGGCGCTGGCCCACGGGCAGGAATTGCTAGCCCACACCTTTCATTGGCCGGAGCTCGTGGGTCGCATCTTGATGGCGGCGCTCATCGCCGGATTTCCGATCGCGGTTGCGCTCGCCTGGTATCACGGCCACAGAGGCATGACGCGTGTCAGTGCGCCCGAGATGACCGTCGTCTCGCTGCTCGTCCTGATCGGGGCGGCCTTGCTCGTTGCGCTGGTACGAGTGCCGCAGGAACGAGCGCTGCACGAACGAGGGCTGCAGGAACCGGCGTCGGCATCCAGTGCGGCGGCGCCAGTGACACCCGCCGTGCGCGCTGCCTCCTCCGCCGCAGCTGCGTCCACGGAGAGCGCATTGGCGCCTGCCTCGAGCAAACCGCGCCTGGCCATCCTGCCCTTTGAAAATCTCTCGCCCGATCCTGCGAATGCCTTCTTCACGGATGGACTGCACGAGGAAATTATCACGACACTATCCAACCGTGCCCCGGACCTCGACGTGATCTCCCGTACCACGATGATGACGTATCGCACACCGAAGCCGGTACAAGTCATCGCCCGAGAGCTCGGCGCCACGCACGTGCTCGAGGGCTCGGTGCGTCGTGAAGGCAACGCAGTACGCCTCACGCTGCAGCTCATCAATGCCAGGAGCGATCGACACATCTGGTCACAGGACTATGACCGCACCCTCAAGAGTGCTCTGACACTACAGTCGGAAGTTGCGAATGAAGTGGCCTCACAGCTCGCAGTGCGCTTTGCCGTGAGTGCCCTCAAGGCCCCGACGCGCGACCCGCTAGCCTATGACTTCTACCTGAAGGCTGGACTTCTGCTCACGAACTACGTCAGAGGCGCCGACACCCCGCTCGAGCTGTTCCAGCAGGTAGAGCAGCTCCTGTCCGAGGCACTCGCACGTGACCCGGATTTTGCGCGCGCCTACGCCGCACGGGCAGGCATGCCCATGCTGCGATTCGCATATAACTACGACACTCCGCAGCACGCCGGGCCTTTGGCAAAAAAGGATCTCGACGCAGCGGAACGGCTTGCGCCTGGCGATCCCGTCGTGCTCTTCCAACAGGCGATGTATCTGTACCTTCTCGAGCGCGACCCGACCGCCGCAATCGCTACTCTCGAGAGCGCGCGCGATACTCTCGATCCTGTCTTGCTGGCAGTCTCCTCTCAGGCGTATGCGGCCGCCGGTCGCTTCGACGAGGCAGTTCAGCGCACGCGGCGTGCAATGGCGCTCGATCCGAAGAACCCACCCGTGTATGCGCAATCGATGCTGGCACTCTTGTTGACGCGCCAACCCGCGCAAGCTCTGCGGGTCGCCAATCTGGCGTCAGTCAAATTTCCAGCAGTTTTTCCGAGCTGGCGCGCCTACATCGTGTGGGCTCACACCGGCGTCGGACCGCCGACCGCCGCACTGACCGGCTTAGGCCCGTTCGCCGAGCTGTCCGCCAACAGTGACGCACGCTCGGTAAAGACTCGCCTCTTTCCGTTGCGAATGGCGCATCGCTATCAAGAGATGGCGGACTATCTCGGTCGTGCCAGCGTGAGCGTAATTCGGGGGGAGCAGAGCTTGGGAGCACATCCGGTGGCCGAATTGCGCGGATGGGTACACTTGCTCCTCGGGGATCGGGCGGCAGCGGCTCAGGACGGCCGTCAGGTGCTCGCCTTCATTGCGCGCACCGAGGAGACGAAGTGGAATCGCGCATTCCTCACTGCCCTTGCGGCGGAGGGCAACACGTTCATTGGCGAGCGCGGAACGGCGATCGCGGATGCCCAAAAAGCCCTCCGTCTTGCCGAGACGACCAGTGAGCGGCTCAATGCGCAACCGGTCGCCGCCGCGGTCTACGCATGGTCGGGTGCGGCGGATGATGCGGCCTCGCTGCTGGAGCAACTCTCTACGCTGATCCCCATGAACCTGGATTTGGCGCCTGCCGCAATTGCTCGCGATCCTCTCTACACAGTCCCTCTCGCCCGAAATGCACGCTATCAGGCACTCAGAGCTAGAATCGAGGCGCAGATGGCCGCGACGAAACTGGAGTGAGTGTGCACCGCGCATTTGGGAGACTCATCGATGAATAGGATGCCTGCGCTCGGCGCCGCCGCCAGCGTGCTGCTACTGGTCTGCACACCTGCGCAGCCGCAAAGCGCAACCGGCGAGCAGCGGTTTCGTGCGCTCTACAAGGAGCTGGTCGAGACCAACACCAGTCTTTCCGCCGGCAGTTGCACGCTGGCCGCGCAGCGCATGGCAGCGCGCCTCAAGTCCGCGGGGTTCGCCGCAGGCGAGCTGCACCTGTTCACCGCGCCCGATCACCCACGGGAGGGCGGCCTGGTTGCGATCTACCCGGGACGCAACCCGCAGCTCAAGGCGATTCTGCTGCTCGCCCATCTGGATGTCGTCGAGGCCAAGCGCGAGGACTGGACGCGCGATCCGTTCACGCTCGTCGAGGAGAACGGCAACTTCTACGCGCGCGGTGCTGTGGATGACAAGGCCGAAGGCGCGATTTGGGTCGACACGCTGGTGCGCTTCCACGAGGAGCGCTACCGGCCGCAGCGTACGCTGAAACTGGCGCTCACCTGCGGCGAGGAAACCAACGGCGCCTTCAACGGAGCGCAATGGCTCAGCGAGAATCGGCGCGATCTCATCGACGCCGCGTTTGCCATCAACGAAGGCGCACGCGGTGAGCTTGATGCCATGGGTCGTCGGGTGGCGCTCGAGATACAGGCGGGCGAGAAGACCTCGCAGAACTTTCGCCTCGAGGTCACCAATTCGGGCGGGCACAGCTCGCTGCCAGTGAAGGACAACGCCATCTATCACCTCGCAGCCGCTCTGCTGAAGGTCTCGGCCTACACCTTTCCTGCCCAGTTCACTGATGCCAACCGCGCCTACTTCACCGGCATGGCAAAAATCCAGGCGGCCCGCGGAAAAACGGCGATCGCCAGCGCCATGCAGGCACTCGTGCGCAACCCTAGCGATACCGAGGCGATCGCGCTGGTATCGGCGCAGGATCCCGGGTGGAATGCAACGCTGCGCACGACCTGTGTCGCAACTATGCTCGACGCCGGACACGCGACCAACGCCCTGCCTCAACGCGCCCGGGCGAACGTCAATTGTCGAATCTTCCCCGGCGTCACCTCAGAGACGGTACGCACCAAGCTCGAGCAGTTGGTGGCCGACCCTGAGGTAAAGGTGACGACGCTCGAGCGACGGGGTCCAAGCTCTCCGCCTCCGCCGCTCACGCCCCAGATTCTCTCCCCGGTGCAGCAGCTCGCAGCTCAGTTCTGGCCGGGCGTGCCCGTCTTGCCGATCCTGCAACCCGGTGCGACCGACGGCCAATTCCTCAATGCGGTTGGCATCCCGACTTACGGCATCGATCCGTTGTTCCTGGGACCGGACTTTGGCCATATCCATGGACTCAACGAGTATGTGGGCGTCAAATCACTCATGGAGTGCCGCGACTTCCTGTATCGCCTGGTGAGGATCTACGCGGACCAGACGTGACCGCGCCAGCTGCGCTACGCTTGCGTGGCGCAACAAATTCGCGCGGTCCTCGGGAAATCTAAGAAGTTGGCAGCGCCCACTCGCCTCGCGACGTGAATCGCAGTGCCCCCGAGGTGGTGTCGTTGAGCTTGCCGCGCATTTCATAACTGACTTTGTCCAGGGATTTGCGACTCAGCAAACCCATCGCTCCGCTCACGACATCCATGAGCGAGATCGTCACGGGCACTTTGATCTCAGTCTCGCCGAAAGGCGGCACCGTACCGCTCGCATTGCTCTCACCCGAGGCGAGGCTCCGATCGAATACGTCGAGCTGCACGTAGATGCCGTTGTATACGATCGGCTTCTCGTTCGGATTCTGCACGCGCAGCGTGAGCTGCATGCGTTCCTCGAGACCCTGGCTTTCGAGGGTCTCGACGTTCGCGAGTGTCACGTGGGGAGGATCCAGGCTAGCGCACCCGACCAGGCCTAGAGCGATGGCGATAAGCGGGACCAAGAACCGCAGCATCGGCGCGATCTCCCTGCGCCCCACGGCGCTCTGTTTGGCCGCCTGTCCTGCGCATTCCGGCGACGACCGCGCCTACGATTCCACCACCGTGTAGCGCACGCAATGGGACCTTCTGCATATGCGCTCGGGAGACAGAGCGCATCTGTCGATTTGGCGAGCATCGACTAAGTGCATGAATAGAGTGGCAGATTCTCCGCAGCCACCGCGGCGCTGAGAAGCCGTTGCATGCTCATATCGAGGCGCTCAAGCCGAAGGCGCACGTCGCCTTGCTGAGTACGTATCGCGCGGCGCCACGGAACCACGCAGGGTCGCTGAGGTCCATCCGCATTTGAAGCTCATCCTCGTCTCAATCCAGCGGGGAAGGAGTGAACCCTGGCTGGAGACAACGCTCGCAGAAGTCGGCAAATCACTAGGAGCAAACCATGACAGCACGAATCGATCTGACCAAAGCGGACCCGGGCGCCTACAGGGCGATGACCGGACTGCAGAACTACGTCAACGAATCCGGTCTCGAACCCGCATTGCTCGGGCTGGTCGAGCTGCGCAGCTCACAGATAAATGGTTGCGCCTTCTGCCTCGACATGCACAGCAAGGACGCGCGGGCGCGAGGAGAGACCGAGCAGCGCATTTACGCGCTTGATGCATGGCGCGAGACCCCTTTCTATAGTGATCGGGAGCGGGCCGCGCTTGCCTGGGCAGAAGCTGTGACGCAAATCGGTGAAGGACACGTTCCTGATTCCGTATACCAGGAGGCGCGCTCGCACTTTAGCGAACAGGAGCTCATGAAGCTGACGCTGGCGGTGGTGACCATCAACGGGTGGAATCGTTTGTGCATCGCCTTTCGGGTACCCCCGGGTACGTACCAACCGTCGAAGCGCGCGTCATAGAAACGGCCGGACCCGTGGGGATGGACACGAGAACGGCAGACGTCGCAAGCGTTACTGACGTCTTGATCGTCGGTGCTGGGCCGGTGGGTCTGTTTCTCGCCAATGAATGCGCTCGACGTGGGCTGCGCTCGCGGCTGATCGAAGCGCGAGCGTCACAGTCGGCGCACTCTCGGGCGCTCGCAATCTTCCCTCGAACACTCGAGATCTTCGACATGGCGGGGCTCGTCGCGCCGTTCCTTGAAGCGGCCAATCGTGTCACGTCCGTAGCGGTTCTCACGCACGGACGCACACTCGCCCGCATGCGGTTCACTCCCCACGAAAGCCCCTATCCCTTCGTCGGCATGGTGCCGCAGAACATCACCGAGCAACTTCTCGTGAGCGAGCTGCAGCAGCGGGGCGGAGGGGTCGAGTACGAGACGACGTTCGTCTCCGCGTGTCAGGAGCGTGACTCGGTGCTCGTGAAGGCCGAGCATCGAGGAACGCCGATCAACTTCCGCACTGCGTTCGTTGTGGGCTGTGACGGGGCCCACAGCGCCGTGCGGCATTGCTTGAACATCCCTTTTGCGGGCGGTGAATATGCGGATCTCTTCCTCCTCGCTGACGTCGAGACGAACGAAATCCTTCCTGGGCACGAGCTGCAGCTGTGCCCGAGCGAGTTCGGACCGGTCGCAATCTTTCCGATGAGTGCCACGCGACGGCGCATCGTTGCGACTGTTGAGAAACCTGAAGGGGACGCGCCATCCCTGGAGCTTGTAAGAAGGATCCTTACGCAACGCGCGCCAGCTGAGATCGAGGCGCGCTCACTTCATTGGAGCAGCTATTTCAGGATTCACCACCGGCATGTAGCGAAACTAGGTTCCGGGCGTGTATTCATCGCTGGTGACGCCGCACATATTCATAGCCCATTTGGCGGGCAGGGAATGAACACCGGGCTGCATGACGTGTGGAACCTCGCGTGGAAACTCGACCTCTTTCTGCACGGTCATGGCAATCAGGAACTGCTCGATAGCTACAGCATCGAACGTCTTCCGGTCATCCAGGGGGTTATCGAGACCACCGACCGGCTCACCAAGATCATGGGAACCTCGAGCAGACTCGTGCAGCTGCTGCGCAATGCATTCATACCCGTGGTGTCGCGGCTACCGCCGTTTCAGCACGCGTTCGTGCAGCGACTTTCCGAGCTTGGCATTGCTTACCGGCGAAGCCCGCTCATCGAGGGAACCGGTAAGCGTTGGTTCGAGGATTCCATGCGGGGCGGTAACGGTATTCGCGGTCGTTTCCTGCTCCTCATCGGCGAGGATACGGGGCCGCCCACTAGAGAGGCGGCCAAAGCGCTCTGTGCAGCGGTCAGCGACATCGCGGAATTGCGAGTGTCGCGGAAGAACCATGGGGTTACTCTGGTCCGTCCAGACGGCTACGTCGCCTATTCGGGATCCGAGGGCGCTGCTGCCGGCAACCGCGCGCTTCAATCGGTCCGGTCGCTGCTGGAGCGCCAGACGCATGCACGACTGAGTTTCAAACCTATGCTTGCGTCCTGAAACAACAGCGCGCTTGTTCCGGTTCGGCGCCGACTCTACAACGGTTGCGAGATGAGCATGGCCGCCTGACTGAGGCGGCCACGCTTTGCGTCACTTCACCAGTATCCACCGGGCGGCTCTTCGCAGGTTACCGTCGTGTACCCGGTCTTGTTGCCGAAGGTCGCCGAGATCTTCGTGCTCTCGTCGTACTTCGATTTGAATTTCTGACACGTCACCAGGCCGGTCGCAGACACCGTGGCCACGCTCGGAGTATTGGAGCTCCAAGTCGCGGTGCTTGTGACGTTCTGCATCTGACCGCTGGCATAGGTGGCCGTCGCAGTCAGTTGAAGTGTTCCGCCGTAAGGGACATCGTGGGGGTATGCGGGCGTCACCGTGACGTACTTGGGAGCGGCGGCCTGGCAATTCACGGTCGTCGAACCCGACGTTGCGCCGCTCGTGGCGGTGATCGTCGCCGCACCGGCGCTGCTCGCGCCGGCGTTGCACGTCACCAGGCCGGTCGCCGATACCGTGGCCACGCTTGGAGCGCTCGAACTCCAGGTGGCACTGCTGGAGAGGTTCTGTCCCGGTCCGGACGAATAGGTACCCGTAGCTGTAAGCTGCACCGTACCTCCCGCGGCCACGGTGGGAGGAGGCGCCGACGGGGTCACGGCGATGGACTGGAGCACGGGCGCCAGGCACGTCACGCTGGCGTAGTTGCTCGTCGTTCCCGTCGCCGTTGCACTCGTGGCGGTGATCGTCGCCGTGCCTTGGCCCGTCGCGTTGGGGTTGCAGCTCACAAGCCCACCCGACACGGTGGCTACGCTCATCGCACTGGAGCTCCACGTCGCCGAGGACGTCAGATCCTGGTTCGAGCCATCCGTATAAGTGCCCTTGGCTGTCAGCTGCACCGTGCCACCGGCTACGATGTTCGGTGCCGAAGGCATCACGCTCAGCGAGACGAGCGCAATTACGTTCGCCGTCGCCTGCGTAAAGCTCGTGATGGTATTCCCGGCCGCTGCAGAGCAGATGATCTGGGCGGAGTACGTGCCCAGCGTGGTGAGGGTGCCGGTTGATACGGAGCCGCTTCCTGATTCGGAGGCCGGCGTCGTGAAGGTGCCATCGCTCGCCGACAGCGTGCATTGGGCAGCCGTGAACGACAGCGGGTGCGTTGCACTGACGGGACTCCACGCCAGCGTCGCGCTGCCTGCAGCCGTGGAGCTCACAACGACCGTCGCGGGCGTAACCGAGAGGCTCTCGCACGGTGGCACGTTGTTCGTCGGCCATTCCGTATTCGGCGGCTCCGACAGGAAGTATTCATCGATGGTCAAGAATACGTTGGCAATCCTTCCGGAGATTTCACCCGCTGGATTGATATTCCCTTGCGAGCCGGGCAAGGATGAGAAAGCGGAGAGGTTGGCTCGCAGATAGTTATCGCCGGAGGCGAGCGAGTTCATAGCGCAGCTGAAGCCATTCGAAGCCGTACCGGCAACGCCGCTGTTGAAGTAGCTCAGCGCCTGGCTTACGTAGCCGAGGAGAGTCGTCTCGACGTTCGACGGATTGATCTGTCCACTCGCGTTCGTGATGGTCTGCTGGAGATTGGCGAACTTATCCGTCACGAATGCAGGCAGGCCGTTTGGCAAGCCGGTCGAGGCCGTGTTCAAAGCGAGACCATAAGCCTGCATCGACAATGAGTGAACGGTGCCGCCTCCGCGATCGCAGAGTCCTGACAGGTCGATGAAGTAGTTACTGTCGGATGCCGGTCCACCTTCTACGATCGTGCCCTCGATCGAGGGCAGATCCGAACGCGGTGCCCAGGCGAAGATCTGCTCTTGTGGACAGCTGAGGTTCAGAGGTCCCGGCAATGGGACATCCGGATCGACGATCTCCTGAATGAACGTGTCGTTCACGTTCTGATCGACGACCTTCGCCGTGCCCTTGACGACCACAAAACCTGATCCGGTCGGTCCGGAATGCCCGCACAGAGAACCGGGCAGCACCGTGCTTGGGAAGCCGGGGCAGAAATTGGCGACATCGAGGTTTCCGCCGGCACAGCTCCATGAGGTCGGTGTCGCCGGCGGCGGCGGAGAGACCGTGACACGGGGATCCGCATTGATGACGCAGCTCTCCTGCAGGACGGGAGCATTGGGCGGCAGGTTAGTGGTGCCTGGTCCGGAGATCTGGGCCGTCAGCTGCGGGCCCAGAGGGTCGCAGACCGCCGGCGCGATGCAAGCGCTCACGGGCGCGGAGCCCGAGCTCGTTACCGCGAGACCCAGCGGATTGTTGACTCCCGTGGTGACGCTCGCGAGGGGGCCATTCGTACCGCTTGACGGAGGCGCCCCGAATTGCAGGATCTTCCCGGTTCCAGCCCCTGACTGCGCGACAAACGCGTATGGGATGGTCGAATACGTACCGACCTTGATTCGCTGCAATCCCACACCGAGGCCACTTGCGAAGTCCGCAGCCAACGCCTTGCTGCCGGAGTCGAACCTGAGCACGCGACCAGCAATCGTCGTAATGAGCAGGCTCACCCCATGGGTCGCATCGGCCGGCCACACGTCCATGCCGACAGGCAGCGTCCCCTGAAGCACAGACGAGGAAACCGCGATCGACGTCGGACCCTTGAGCGGGGTGCTCGGGTTTGCAAGCACACTCTGCAGCGCGGCCTGCGAATAGACGAGCACGCGCGGACCTAATGGATTGCTCACCAAGACGAGCACATCACCCGCGTTCCAGGCGGGCGCCGAGCTGCCGACCGGAGTCGCGGCGGTGGCGGCCACGAGGACCTCGGAGACGATCCCACACGTATTGTCGACCAGGATAGGCGCGCCATAGGCGCCGGTCGTCGAGTTGAAAGGCAGCACCCACAGTGACGGCTTGCTGTCGAAGAGCACGGCTGCCGAGATGGCGTACACATTCCCGGCGGTGTCGGCGGCGAGGCCGATGGGATACTTGGGCCCAGAGCCCGGTGCCGTCCATGAAAAGATCGCGGTCGATGTCTGATAGCTGCTTGGTCCCGGGCCCGGGTAACGCACAATCTGCCCGCGCGATGCATCTGCGACGACCAGATCCAATGCGCTCGTAACGGAATTGGAGACTCTCGTGACGGCAAAGAAATTTCCGTGCGCGGATCTATCCGTGTTGAGCACCTGCGTGCCTGACAGGAGCGCGCCTGTGTTCGGCGCTGAATTCGGCGTCACCGTGAGGTTGTAGAGTGCATTGCCGTTGCCGTTCACGGCGGTCGCGCCGAACTGCTGCGCAACGACTTGCTGTGCGTCAGCACTCGCGAACGCAAGGAGTGCGGCGGCACCGGCTGCCAGCCTCGTCACTAACTCACGACCGCTGATCGACAGGCGTGCGCTGAAGCGTCGCGCCATTGAGCTGGCCTTCATCATTCTTCCCCCGTTCTTCGCCGCTTTTTACGTGCGCAACTATGAATCCGTGAGGCTGCACGCGTTGTTTTGAGTCCGGATCGTCTGATACCGGACAATCGATCCATTATCCGCGAAACTCGCCTCTGCACTAACCAAAAATGCTGCTTGGGCCCTTGGTCTGCGCGCGTTATGTCAAGGTGAAAAACGAGACTACTTTGCTGCAGATGCGATGTGCGGCTTTGCGGTCTGGGCGGCGAGCGTCGTCGTTGAGGACAGGACAACACTGGCACGACGCTCACTCTGGTGAAGAGTATCCACGTAGCGTTGCGCGAGAACTCGATAGACGCGTGGCGCACCGCTTTCCTTGCTCAGGATTCCGTAGCTGTGCGCGAGCCTCTCTTCCGCCTCGGAGTAGCGGCCCAGCCCCGTGAGCGCCGCGCCTTCGGCGCTCTCCGCGATCGCGGTGCGCCAGTGATCCGCTGAGAAAGCATCCGTATCGATGACCTTCGCGCTCTGTGCGAGCTGGAGCGCCTCCGGGTATTGGCCCTGGGCGATCCTGAGAAGCGCAATGGTTATGAGGCTCGAAGCGATATCCGGCTGCTTGCCGTCGAAGAGTCGGCGCCGCATCGCGAGTGCCTCGTTGAGAGAACGATCGGCCTCTTCATACTGGCCCGCCAGGGTCAGCCAGAAGCCGACGATATTCTGCATGCGCGCAATCTCAGGATTATCCGTAGGGTAGACCTTGCGGAAGATCACGAGCACCTCGCGCATGTTCGTGAGCGCCTCGTCGGTCTCACCGCGGTCGTATTGCAGCAAGGCGAGATTGGCAAGGGTGCGGCCCACGTCCGGATGCATCTCGCCGAACAGTTCGCGACGCATCGCGAGTGACTGCCGGTAGAGTGTCTCGGCACCGCTAAGATCGCCCCGGTCCTGCATCGTCATCGCCACGTTTTCTAATCCGTTGGCGATCTCCGGGTGTTTCTCGCCCAGCAGGCGGCGGTTCATCGCGAGCGACTCGCGATAGAACTTCTCGGCGTTGTCCAGATCACCGCTTTCGTACAGCAGCAACCCCATGTCGTTGAGTACCTCGGCCAAATCCGGGTGCGGCTCGTCGCCGCGAAGCGCACGCTGCATGGCTACGGCGCGCCGCATCAACGGAATTGCGGCCTTGAGGTCGCCGCCGTCGGCCACGGCGCGAGCGAGGTCCTTCAGGGTGCGCGCAATGGCCGGATTCGGGTTGTCGTACAGGACCTGTTGCAGCGCGAGCGCCTTGCGCAGCGTCTGTTCGGCTTGCGCATAGCTGCCTTTGTCGGCGAGCAATGTGCCGAGACCGTAAAGCGAGTCCGCGAGTTCGACCTGACTCTGATGGTCATGAGGGCGGGCCGACTCAATGCGGATCGCCTCCTGGTAAGCCTTCTCGGCCCCGTCGAACTGGGCCTGCAACGCCAAGACATCACCCTGATGGCTCAATGAAGTGGACAGTTCGAGGGGATCCAGCCCCTCGAGGCGGCGTCGCGTTGCGACCGCCCGATCGAGCAGCGGCCGCGCCTGCTTCACCAGTCCAAGTCCCATGTACACGGTCCCCAGGGTATCCATCAGCGTGGCCTGGATACCCGGTACCTTGGCGAGCTCGTGATCGATGCGAGCCGCACCCTTGTCCAGCATCTCGCGCGCCGTTACCTTGTTGCCGCGTGCCTCGCTGGGGTCGGAGATCTTGAACAGATCCACGAGGAACCGTGTCGTCTCCTGGGCGGTGCGGGTTTCGGCCACGGCTCGTGCCGTCTCGCGCTGTGCGGCGGCTCTCTGCATGAGCGCATACGCCGCGAGCCCGCTGGTCAGCACCATCCCCGCCATTGCCCCGGATGCGATCGCAAACAGCCGATGTTGCCGGCGCTGCTGCTCGCGCTGCCGTAACGAGTCGAAGCCAACACCCAGTATGCCGGCGATCAGTTTGAGCTTTGCGTTGTTCCGACCGTCCTTACCAGGGCGTGCGTCCGCGGCGATTGGTTCGGTGCGAATCGTGGTCAGTTCACCGTCCGCACCCATCTGGTAGCGTAACGCGTTCGGAAAGCACTCCTGGTCCGCCTGCGAGGGATCGTCCGAAGCGTTAGGCTCGCCACCCACGATGAAGCAGAAGATGCGATCCTCGCGGCCGAGGCGCTTGAACGCGAGGATCTCCTCGTTCACCCATCGCGAACGCACAGCGCTCGGCGAACAAATGACGATCTGGCAGGCGGACTTGTTCAGCGCCTCGCCGATCGAGCCACCCAGATCCGTGGAGCTTGCGAGCTCCTCGCGGTCTCTGAAGATGGGCGCGAGTCGCTTCGGCACCGGTCCGCGCGCCGTGACGGCGCCGACCAGCTGTTTGGGTGGCCGATAGGTCTCTAGTGCCTTGTGCAGCCACGCCGCCCAGCGGGCATCGCGATGGCTGTAGCTGAGAAAGGCCCAGTAGTTGGGGCTGTGCAACCCGGTGTCCCCGCCGGCGACTTTCTGGCCGCCGTCCCCGTATCTAGTTGGTGCGCGAGTGCGATCGCCGGCGAAGTGTAGCGCAATCCCCACGGGGGAAGGGCGCGAAATTCGGCACGGCAAGACCCTCACCAAGCGTTGTCCGGCACCGTCTCGACGCGGCACAATGCATTGCAACCGGGTGGGCTGAAGTTCACCGGCGACGTTAAGTCCGACTGTCAAGAACGGCATCCCAGGCCCGCGAAGCTCGCCGCGAAGGCGCGTCGCGTTTGGATGGTGCAGCGCGTGACCTACCCGTGAACGACTCATCTCTCTCATCACAAGCGCGAGACGCCCGGACGAGCCTGACTAAGGACGCCGGCCGCGCCGGCTGGACGCCGTCGACGACGCTCCATTCGCTGAACATCGAAGTCCACGCGCTCGCGGCACGGCTGCTGGAAGGCAGGGGGACGTATGCGCGGGCATTCGAGAATCTCATCCTGGCGCTGATCATCTTCAGCGTCGCATCCATCGGGATCGATGCGATCCCCGGCCTGCCCGTCTGGGCGATGCGCGCGCTGGCCATGGCCGAAGTCGTGATCGTCGCCGTCTTCTCCTTCGAGTACCTGCTGCGAGTCGTTGCGGCGCGAAACAAGCTCGCCTTCATCTTCAGCTTCGAGGGCATCGTAGACTTGCTCGCGATTGCACCTTTCTTCCTGGCACGGGTCGATACGCGGTGGCTGCGTGCGCTGCGCCTCCTGCGGCTTCTCCGCGTGCTGAAGTTGCAGACCCACGTGCTCGAGACCACCGTCGCCGAACGCACGGCCGAGCTTGCTGCCAAGA